>Ga0157373_10000168_pt1 | contig 53355 bp, 62 predicted proteins | sample C65metaG_FD_113460 | JGI IMG/M metagenome (GOLD analysis project Ga0157373, IMG submission 113460) | Corn rhizosphere microbial communities from Kellogg Biological Station, Michigan, USA - C6-5 metaG | ecosystem: Host-associated > Plants > Roots > Rhizosphere > Soil | place: USA: Michigan... | reverse complement strand
CCCACGCCCGAACATAGGCCCCGGCGATTTAATAGGCCAGGTTTGATCGGCCAGTTCATCATCAACGAGACGACGGCGGCTGTTAATGCCGCGATGGGCCAGTACATGCAACGCCGAGGCCTGTCCGGCATATACCGTATTCCCATTCTGGATGATGACAACGGCGTGCGCTACCGCTACACCCCGTCACCGCCCGCCGATTACAACCGCGCCGACCAGCCACTGACTGCACCGTTCACTGCTCCGCTTACTCGTTACAGAGACCTGCTGAATCACCTTGTAGTGGCCGCCCACGAAAAAGGCCGCCAGCTACCATTTAGATCAGAACATTACGAAACAGCTGGCGAGCGTATCACAAGAATTGAGCATCGCTTGTACCGGCGAACGTTGCAAATGAAGCCCAAAAAGACGGCCGCCGACTACTTGGCAATGCCGCGCGCACAACTCGACGCTACTCAGTTGGGCTGGATACTGTTTGGGAACGTTTCAGGTACGCCTGGCGAAGTTGAGGCAATTCGCGACATAGCCTTCGAACAAGCTACCCGGCGGCCTGAATTCGCCCTGAATATTGTTAAAGCCGCGGTTGCCACGCGCTGCTTCCAGATGGAGAGCGAACCACGTGGCAAGGACGAAACCATACATCATATTGCAGGCGCCATTACACGGGGCAATGGTGAGCGTTTTCCTCACCCCGTATCAGAAGCCGACTCGCCTCAGCATCTGGCGACAAAAATCCTGAACTGGCTGCTGGACCGGCCGATTGTTCCTACCATCGAACCTTCTGAAAAACGTTACCTGGAACCAAATGCCTTGAGGCGACTTGCACAACTCAATCCCTCTCATGACCTCTCGTTTTCGTGCTTTACCGCGTTCAATCAAGAAGCCGGCATGGCGACAGCCAGCGCCTATGTCATCCTAAACGGCATAACCCATCGGCGGGATGCCATTGGTCAGACCGAGCGCCTTGCCGCAGAGAACGCCAGCGCCATGATCTGGATCGACCTGCACCCAGCCGAACAACCAGCCGCGCCAGCCAACGCGGTTGACCCGTCACCGCCCCTGCGTAACGCTAGCGAACAATTACATATCTACGTGCAACAAAACAAGGTGCGTTCCCTGGAGTATAGTTTTGAGTCCGCCACCTATGGCATAGGCCACCGTTGCATAGCAACATATATAAACAACGCCGGTGAGGTACAAAAATCCGAAGGCTACGCTCGCAAAAAACGCGATGCCCAGCATGCGGCGGCGGTGGGCATCCTACGGCATCTGGACGAACTTCAGGCAGAATCAATTGCTCCAGTAGATGGTCACGCCAGCAAAACTACCGCCGGTCCTCAGGTCGAGTAGCAACCAGAACGAGGTTGTGGTTAAATATCCGCATGGACCCGTACTCACAGAACCAGGGTACGCCGGGCGCACCGCCCAGCAACCCCTATGAGTTCATTCTGAATCCCAATCAGCCCAAGCCGGTCAAACGGCTCGGAAGCGGCAAACACGGTTTTGCGCTCAAATTGTTGCTGATTATCGGCGGTATTTTCGTGGTGATGATTCTTATCGCTATCGTCATCAACGTGGTGACGCCTAAAACGCTGGGCAAAGCCGACTTTTTGAGCCTCGCGCAAACGCAGAACGAACTGATCCGCATATCCGACAGCGGTCAGCACGACGCCGTCCAACAAGTCACACGCAATCTGGCCACAACCATCGAATCGACCATGATCACGCAACAGCACACTACGCTCAAACCGTACGGCAAGGTGGACAAAAAGGTTCTAGCGCTCAAGCAGAACGCCAGCACCGACCAAAAGTTCGCCAGCGCCAAGATCACCAGTACCTACGACACCGTTTTTGCGCAAGTCGCCCAGGACCAGCTAACGGCGTATGCCAACGAAGTCAAACAACTGTTTAACCAAGCGCACACGACCAAAGATAAGGATATGCTCAGCGACTTTTACCGCCAGACCGAACTCATCATCGCCCAAGTTCCCTACACCCAAACGGGCATCCAGGCCAGCGGCCAATAACCACATGATTGCCCAGCCTGATTACGCCTTAGATCAGATGCAAAATTACATACTGAGCCAGGAAACTTAACATCGGCTAGTGAAATGTTGAGTAAACGGCGTATGCGGTACACCCAGTCAAGGACGTTAAGCGCGGCTACACGCCGGTGACGAGCTGGTACGATAGGCGAATGAGGTCCTGTACCTCTTCCCAGCTGAGCTGACCGGTCATTAGGATGGTGTTCCAGTGTTTTTTGTTCAGGTGGTAGCCGGGCATCACGCTTTCGTAGCGCTCGCGTAGCGTTTGCGAAAGTAGCGGGTCGCATTTAAGGCTAATCCTGATGGGGTTGCTGCCTTCGGCAACGAGCGCAAACATCTTGTCGTCCTTGGCCTTGTACACGGCAACGCCTTCGCCAAAGGGGTAGTCCAGGCGCGCGTTCGGCATGCTCAGCAGGTAGGTTTCGAGTTCTTTATGCGTAACCATTGGTTCTACTCTAGCACATCCAACAGCGTCGGAATATCGTGAATGATATGGTCTGCGCCCGCGGCGATCAGTGCTTCGACGTGACCAAAGCCGTGCGACACGCCAACCGTTTTGGCAATGCCCGCGTTTTTGCCGACCAGCACGTCGACTACGCTGTCGCCCACCATGGTGATTTCGTGCGGCGCGGCACCCAGTTCGGTCATGATAATCTGCAAACCTTCGGGGTCGGGCTTGCTGTTGACCACGCGCGACGCGTCGACGATGGTGTCAAAATGCCGGTGTACATCGGTCTGATGCAGGCAATCTATGGTGAGTTGGTTCCCTGCCGTCAGTGCTGCGACGCCAAATCCCATGCGTTTTAGGATGGGCAGCAAGTCCGCCACGCCGTCATACAGTTTGAGGTAGCGCTCGTACGCTTCCAGCCGCAATTCTTCGTGCCGCTTCAGAATCGTTCCGAACGGGACATCAGTGTTACGAATGAGCGTGCGTACAATCTCTTCAGTCGTGCCATGCGCCGATGCCGCAATGACGCTGCGCGCCAACGCCGCCCCATCGAACTCCTCGCTCAGGCGCTCGAACTGCCAGTAGAACGCTTCGCGCACGTCTAACAACGTGCCGTCCAAATCAAACACAACGGCTTTCATACAACCTCTCGTCCCTATAATACGCTTACAAATTTCAGAAAAATTTAATTATACGATCATCTGCCTAATCTGTAAAGAGTAGTACCCTCCTTTTTGGTTGCGTCACCCCAAGACAACAGATACAATACATCGTATGACAAACATTGCAGGACTGTGGGCCAGCCACTACGAATACGGTCAAGGCCCAGACAACACACCACAAATCAGCGAGCACACTCTTAGATTTGACTACGACGACGCCACCGGTCAATGGGTCGGCGGCAGCTGGCAGGGCGAAGAGTTCCCCGCCGAAGAACTTTCCTTAGTTGTGCGCCAAAACGGCAATGAGTTTAGCGGCGAGTGGCACGAACGCACAGACCCGAACGGCTATTACAAAGGGCGCGAGTTTAATGGCATAGTGTTGTTGGTCCTGAACGCCAAAGGCGACGAAATGAACGGCAAGTGGCTGGGCACCAGTAGCACGACCCGTAAAGTCAAAGTCGGCGCATGGACGCTGAAAAAAATCGTCGACCAAGATCAATCCGACTAGCATTACAGGCGCAGTAAAAGCTGTTGCAACGCGGGCAGGTCGTCCACGATGTAGTCGGGGTCGGCGGCTAGTAAGTCGTTGCGACTGTTGTAGCCGTGTGTGATGCCGACCGTCATACCCGCCCCACCGTTTTTGCCGATCAGGATGTCGAAGGGCGCGTCACCGACCATGCAGCATTCGGCCGGTGCGACACCAAGGCGCTGCGCCGCAAGCAAAAAGCCTTCCGGATGCGGTTTGGTGTGCCTCACATCGCCGTTATGCACGATCGCGCCAAAGTAATCGGCCAAGCCGTGGTGTTCGTACAGGTCATGTACTCTGTGGTCACTGCCGGTCACAATACCGAGCTTTAACCCCTGTTTTTGCAACGCTTCCAGCATAGTTTGCAGGCCATCAAATGCCGCGGAATCAGTGTAATGCGCTTCGATATACGCGCCGTTTGCTGTGATCATTGCGTCGACGTCACAACCCGGAAATAGATTCTGATAGATGTCTGCCAACGGCTTGCCGTTTAACTGCGCGCGAACCTCCTCGGTCGTGGGCGGTCGGTAGCCGAACTGCTGGGCAACATGTTGGTACGCGCCCGCGAACAGAATCAAGCTATTCAGCAACGTGCCGTCAGAATCAAAAATAATCGCCCGAATCTGTGTCATCAATCCTCCGTGATTAATCAGCCGGTTTGCGGAGCCATTCCAGATAATATTGCAGCTCGGCGATGGACGCCTGGATATCGTCAAACGCCCGGTGGATTTCCTTTTTTTCAAATTCGACGCCGTATTTGCCTTGCATAAAAATTTTGAGCGAGCTAACGTCCAGCATGCGGTAGTGTAGTTTAAGGTCAAACTCTGGCCACCAATGTTTTATGAAATTCCGGTCGTTGTGGATGGAATTACCCGCCAAAATCGCTGGTTCGTCGCCAAAGTGCGCGCGCAGTAGTTCAATCAGTTCGCGTTCCACCTGATGCAACGGTTTGCCGTGCTCCAGCTTGGCCACAAAATCGTCGCGGTTGGCTGGGTAATCCTGCCACCACACATTCTTTTGCATACGGTTCACCACCACTTCTTTACGATGTTGCACGCGCGCTTCGTAACTGGCCAAGGTTTTAAAGTTGAAGTCAGTTATTTCGACCGCGATCTCCAAAATGACATCTTGCGTCGGGTCTAGCCCGGTCATTTCCAGATCCACCCAGAGTAATTTGGTCGGAATAGCGTGCTTGTCAATCATACCGGCATTATATCTGTTGTTCCGCTGGCGAGCAAACTATCAACGATAGTACGTGCACCCTCAGTCTACGGATCGTGACCGCCCAGTACAGCTTCGAAGAAGCGGAACGTGATCCGTAGGACTGAGGGTGCACGTACTAAAACGCTAGACTCCTTTGGCAAAACGCGGTACTATACCCCGCTGTATGTCTGTAGAATACGCCTTCAACCCAGCCGCAGCCCAGTTTGCCGACGATTTGCACGCGTTGTACGCGACGCGTCACGCCGAAGTCGCCACGCGTTTGGCTTCGCCTGACACATCATTGGTAACCAAGTTACATGTGGCCATGGGCGAATTGACGGTCGCGCAACTTACTGGCATGGGTCTTCCTGTTGAAGTTAACTTTTTGCGTGCTACTCCTCAAAAAACGGCAAAATCCATGGCCAACGCCATGCACATGGAGGGCGGGTCGGATGCTCGCGCCGCCATGCGCCTTTCCGACATTGCCGTGAATACAGACGAACCCATCACTGAGAGATTGCAGGCCATGTGCTCCTTGGCCATCATTGTAGGCGGCTCCAGGCATGAGAAACTCGGCAAGAAAGAGATCATAAAGGCCAACTACGGGCTGGAAGAGGAAGCGGACCTTGCTATTCAATTTGGCGTTTTGGCGCTTGAGTCCCAGGTGTTACCCCAGGCCGAAGAAGATGCGATCAGCCGCAACTTAGCCGACCGTAAAATGAACGGTACATTTTTTGACCCAGCACGCGCCTCAAAAACCATCGCGCTCGTCAACCGGCTCGCGCTCAGCCGTTATTGTCGCATGGCAATGAACGGACTGTTCGCCGAGGATGCCTCGCGCAAAAGATTCTGGGACGATTTTGAGGTATCGAGCGGCATGGCCCCAAAGCCACGTGACGAACACCGTGCCGCAAGGATACCCGTGTACCCGGTTAATCAGTCGCTTTCGCCCCCGGAACAAAACTCCACCGATCCGAAAATGCAATCTAAAACAGCCTCACCTTCCCCAAACGAACCGGCTGATGACGACCCGAATCAACAACAGTTTTCGTACCGGTCTCGCTGGCAGGAAGCGGTTGGCGCCAACTGGAACGGCTCGTACATCGAACAAGTCGAGGGCCCGGACGCCGTCGGTTTTGCCGGTTACCGGATCTTGTACTTGCCTGATATGTACCAAGGCCAGCCAATCGAAACTGGCGTGGCCGTGCATCCCCAGTGGGGCAACGCGATGTACATCTTCCCGGGTGAACGGGGCGTAGACCCGACAACGGGCGAAGTTGTGCGCACGCCACAAGAAGTGTTCTTGACCGCACGGCAGCGGCGAGCGGTGGCCGCATTCGGCGCCATCCGGCTCGTACATCACAGTTTTCGCGTGTACGAAGACGCGCTGGACTTACTGACTACGCCACCGGAACACAGATCACGGTTCGACTCGGCCGAAGCAGAGCGTCAGGTTTGGTCACGGAAGTGATCAGGCTTTGTGTTTAGCGCGGTCAGCCTCGGTTTTTTGCTCGTTTTGAGGCGCAAATGTTAAGGCGGCGGAGTTGATGCAGTAATGCTGCCCGGTCGGCTGGTCTGGCGCGTCGTCAAAAATGTGGCCAAGGTGACTGCCGCAATTGCTGCATGTTACTTCGGTGCGCACCATGCCATGGCTGGTATCTCGGCTGAATGTAACGGCGCCTGGTTTGGCATCGTAAAAGCTGGGCCAGCCAGAATTGTCCTCATACTTGGTAGCAGAATCGAACAATTCCGCCCCGCATGCTGCGCAGGCATACGTGCCGGCTGCCGCGTTGTGCAGCAGCGCGCCGGTGCCCGGATGTTCAGTGCCCTTTTCGCGCAGCACATGGTACTGCTCGGGCGTTAGTTTCTGACGCCACTCCTCGTCAGACAGCTGCATTATTTGGCGTCCTTTATTTTGTCGAGTTTGTCCAGTTTGAGGCCTTTGAACACGTAATATACGACCGCCGCAACGATCACAAATGTCATGAGGCCGATGACAAACGCACCCCAGCCGAACTGCGCTGATTTATGGCCCAGGTGCAGCGTAAAAACCTTTTCCTTCAGGGTGCCCTGCCCTGGCAGCAGCAGCCCGACAAGCGGGTTGATGAAGCTGGCGATCAGCTGGTCAACCAGCGCTTTGGCTTGCGTGCCGAGCACCAAACCGATGGCCAAACCGACAACACTTTGTTCACGCAGGAAGTTCATGAATCCGCCGAATTGTTTGTGCACACCAACTTTGTCCAATGCTTTTAGCTTGTCGAGTTGCGCCTCAAGCGCGTTGGCTTTCTTTTCGGCTTTTTCGGCACGCTCAGTGGGGGTTTGCGATGCTTTTGTGGCGCTCGTCGCGCTTTTCGCTGCACTTGCCTTGCCTGCTTTTTTTGCTGATGTGGTTGGCTTTTTTGCCGCCATAACGTCTCCTAATCCACCCTTTCGCCCTATTATACACCTTACATGCGGTCGGGGGCGGCGATGCCCAATATACCCAGGCCGTCTTTTAGGACATCGGCGTACAATTGCACCAATTTGAGCCGGGTTGCCTGGCGGTCGTCGCCGATCACGCGGTTGTGTTCGTAAAACCGGTTGAAGGCTTGGGCGAGTTCGTACAAATACGTGCTCACATGGTGTGGCATCAGCTCGGCGACGGCTTGGTGAATAACTTCCGGATACTCGCTGATTTTACGGGTCAGGCTGCGTTCGCCCTGCTGCAAGTCAGCAATATCGTCGGCTGGCTGGTCGCTCGTTTTGCCCAAAACACTGCGGGCACGAGCATGCGCGTATTGCAAATACGGGCCGGAATTCCCTTCTAAGCTAACCGATTCTGCCGGATCGTAGATGATATCCGGTCCGAGCCGCTGGCGCAAAAACGCGTACTTGACCGCGCCGAGTACGACTTGCTCGTCGTTACTGTTGTTGGCTTGGCGGTTGGCGGCAGCTGCGGCGTCAATAACATCGGTGGCGCGCAAAATGTTCCCTTTTCGCGAGCTCATTTTGACACCGCCTTTCATTTTGAGCATGCCGTGTGTTAGGTGTGTGGTAGTGTGAACTAGTTCGGGCGCAAACTGCTCGATGCTTTTGAGCACCACGGCCATGTATTGCTCCTGCTCGTTGCCGGTGATGACTACGGAGCGGTCAAAGTTATAGTCCTGCTCTTTGAGCATAATCAGACCGACGTCTTTGGTTTCGTACGTCGGAATGCCCTGCGAGTTGATGAACACGCGGGTGTGCAGCCCGTACGGTTCGCCGCGGAAGACAACCGCGCCGCCGCTTTCTTCATACACTTTGCCGAGGTGGTCGCGAACGGTTTGTAGACCCACGGGCGCGGTTTGGCTCTCTGGATAGTAGCGCTCGAACGGCGTGCCAATACGCGCGTAAAAGACGTCGAACGCGTCGTAGCTCCACTGCCGGCATGTCCAATATATGTGCGCAAAGGGCGAATCGTGGTCACCGTCCGCGTGCAGTTGGTACACGCGTTTGTTCAGGTCGATGATCTGCGCTTTGGCGGCTTCGTCATCGTCGTACGCAGCGGTGCCTTTAACGTAATGGCTGGCGAGCCATTCGGCGCGCGTGGCTTCGGGTACCTCTGTTAATTTATCTGGGTATTCGCCGCCAAACGCCTGCAAAATTGACCACATGGTTTTGCCGACATGCAAGCCAACGTCGCCGCCAAAGTTAACACGGTGCACTTCCCCGCCAGCGGCGGCCAGCAAATTGCCGATGGCGAAGCCGACTACGCTGGTGTACAAATGCCCGGCGTGCAGCACTTTGAACGGGTTGGGGTCGGAATATTCGGCTACGATCACCTGATCCTTGTAGACATCTGGTTTGGTAGTAGGTGCAGCCAGGGCAAGCTTGCTGAGCGCCGCATCGCTGAGCGTAAGATTAATAAATCCAGGTCCAGCCACCGACACATCGCGCACGCGGTCGCCCAGCGCCATGCGCAATTGCGCTGCCAGTTCGTCCGCCATGTCGCGCGGATTGCGGCGCAAACGGCCAGCAAGCTGCATCGCAACATTGGTCGCATAGTCGCCGAATTGTTCGTCGGGCCGTGTCAGCTCAGGCACCAGGTCGATGTCAAAAGCCGCTTTAATAACGCCCGCAAGCGTAGTCTGGATATCGTTCATATGGTGATTATACCAGAAACCACCCCTGTCGCCCACTTTGACTGCACAAGTCATATATGGTAAGGTTAACAGATGAGAACGCCCGATCAAGCCCCATCACCAATCATACACCAGGAACTTCAGACCACACCTCTCCTGGAGGAGCTACAGCCCAATCAAGGACTCGTCATTAGCCACTACGGTGCCCAGGCGGGGCATCGCAACCCTCAGGTAATTCGTGACCGGGACGGTACGTTGTTGCATACACATGCAATCGCGACGGTCGAGATTGCCGTCGGCAACGAGACCAACTGCGACAAGATTGCTATTTGCGATGTCGGCCAAGCACCTTGGCAGGACCCGGACACCGCCGTAGTCGGCCACTTTGTTGCGGTACGTTGGACCCGGCAAGGTGACGGCGGGCAAATTGGGGACGAATATCGTATCGCCAGTGTTCACCGCTTGCGTCCCGGAGAAATGCTCGGGATCGGGCGTAATGAACTCATTGGCGGTCACGACGGAGTTCCAGCGCCAACGGAAGTATCCAGGCATCACGCCACCTTGGGCATGAACGGCCAGGGTCACTTAGTTATCGAGAACCGCACACCCACCAATAGCACCACCGTTCGTAACCTTATCCAAGGTCACGAACGTTCAGCTCTGGCTGCAGTGCCTCTCGAGCCGGAGGTAGACGCCCCAGCAGCTCCTGTGCCACAACCGGAGCAGCAAACAGCATTTTTGCCCGTGGGTGCTGAACTCCACGCAGCGGCGAATCCCGGCGGCAAGCATCGGGCGCCCGGGAATGATGGTACAGAGGTAGACACTACGATGTTGCACCTCCCGGAACGCGATGAGCTTGCAGCCGGAAAAGCCGCTACGGTACGATTTGTACCCCTCGGCTCAGAGGTCACGGTTGAGCTGGCGGTCAAAACAACGCAATCGTCAGAAACGACCCCCTCGCCCGCTATGCCCCCCGAATCTACCGAAGGTGAAAAATCAGTCAGCGATGTAGCACCGGCCACGGGCGCATTGCCAAAACGCGTGCCGAAAGCCTCCAGTCATACCTCCTCGCCCACAGCACTAGCTCCAGAGATCACCGATGTTCAACAAGGGCTACCGCTGCCCACCATCATTGCCGTCGGCGCGGTTGTTACTACCGAATCAGCCCGCAGCGTCGTAAGAACCATTGACGTTGCTGAACCACCAACAACCGACGCCAAGGGCCGGGCGCCGTTGCCAGTCCGCAAAAAGGGCAGTAGCGGCCATGGCGCAAATCCCGTCCCCCCTCTTGAGGACAACACTCCGCAGCAAGCCCCAGGCGTCCCAGATACTATGGTGGCAGTTATCGATAAGCCCGAATCCTCGATCTCCGATGATCTTCACGCAATTGGACCTCGGTTAAGACGAATCGGCGAACTTGCCCGGAAACACCCGGGGCTCATTCCTCCCGTGCGGGTAGAGGAAGCGTCCAGGCCAGACACCTCCGCCACCATACTGCAGCGACCTGTCCGGATGCCGGATGATCTAGGAAACTAGTTTATTTTTCGGCAGCAGCCTTGGTTTTGTGCGCGGTCTGGCGCACGGCTCGCGCTGCGTACCAAATGGTGATATAAGTGGTGCTGAGTAGCACAAACAGCCCAAACGTCAGCGTCGTAGCGTCCGGGTGCGCAGCCGGATTAATGACGCGGTCAGATACATCAACCAATAGTTGCGCCGGGTGCGCCACGATATCCCAGGTATTCCAGCGCAGCTCGCGACCGATGTAAATCGCAAAACTGCACAGCAGTAGTACCAGTTCGACCAGCACAAATGCGCTGCGCGGGTGCAACCGTTTAGCCAACTGCCGGTGTACCACAAACAAGCTAGCATACCCCAGTATTATGCCGTTGAAAATAAACGAACAGAACAGAACGAGGTCATACATAAAATCCACGCGCACAATGTCGCGCAGGTGCGTAAAATCGCTGACCATGTAGAACGCGTTGGGCAGCGACACCGCCCACACCAGCGTCACAAACAGCGCATACCAGCTGGACCACAGAGCACGGTTTAACACGGCCTCGAGCCACAGCGCGACAGCCAGGGCCAACCATGCCAGTAGCAAGTTCCACGGCAAATAGGTAAAAATGTCGCCGTGGCCCGTCCAATCCCCAACCACGTACAAGCCCATGCTCGCTATGCTGGATGCGGCTAGCGCCAAACCAAGCTTGCCGCGCGCCGAAATGTAAGGCCACCTCATGCCAGTATTATAGCATTATGCCACTGTCTCGAGAGCGATCTCAAAACAGGCGCCGCCGCCTGGATTGTTGCGCGCGGTGATGCCGGCGCTGTTGGCATCAGCGATTTCTTTGGCCAGCGCCAAGCCCAGGCCGTAGCCGGCGACTTTGGTAGAACGTGCCTTATCACCGCGGAACAGGCGGTCGAACACGCGTGGCACGTCTTGTTCGGCCAGGCCCGGCCCACGATCCTGCACGGACAACAAATAGCGGTTTGATCGCCGTTGCAGCCTGCCGGTAATAGTGATTTCGCCGCCGCCCGCACCGTATTTGAGCGCATTGTCCAGCAGAATATCCATCAATTGCGCGACAGATTCTTTGTGCGCCAACACCTTGGCGGGTGCGATTTCCTGCTTGATTGTGACATGCTTGGCGCTGGCGGTGGATTTAATTTGCGCTACGGCCGCAGCCACGATATCTGGCACAGACACCGGTTGGCGCGTCAGCGCCGTTCGCCCAAACTGATGCAGCGCCAGCAAGTTGTTGGCCAGGCGCTCCAGGCGCTGGACTTCTTCCAGGTTGCTTTCGATCTGTTCGCGGCCTTCGGCTTCGGTAAAGTGTTTTTGGCGTAAAAAGACTTCGTTTTCCAGCCGCATATTGGCCAGCGGCGTGCGCAGCTCATGACTGGCGTCGGTAGTAAAACGCTCCTGCGCTTCATGCGCATCTTCGATCGGCTTCAGGGTGCGCCCGGCAAACCAGTAGCTGAGCATTCCGCCAATGGCCATCGCCAGCAAGTTAATCACCAGCAAACTTTGGTTCAGATGATCGCGCACAATCTGTACCTGTTGGTCCTGAAAATTGTTGATCGCCGTCGTCGACCGTTTGGGCATCGGCGTGTCGAACAAATGCAGCGCCCAGCGCCGGACCTCGCTGCGCTGCGCAATGTTGGAGCGTACAAATTCGTGTTCAGCGTAGACGCGAATGCTCAACGTCACCGTCAGGTTGAACAACACAATCGTGCCCAGGTAAAACAGCGTCAGCTTGAGCCGCGCCGAGCGGAACATGGATATACGGTCAGCCCACTTTGTAGCCATGGCCGCGCACCGTTTGGACGACTGCGTCGCCCGTACCTATTTTTTTGCGCACGTTGGCGATGAAGGTTTCCACAGTGTTGTGCTGCACGCGGTCTTCGTCGTCCCAGACGTGGTCGAGCAGTTGGTCTTTGCTGACGACCTCGCCTTTGTGGCGCAGTAAATATTCGACTAGTTGGAATTCTTTGGCGGTCAAGTGGACGGTTTTGCCTTGGGATTTGACGGTTTTGGCCACCACATCCAGGCTCAGCGAACCACTTTTGAGCGTGTTGCCGCCGTGCGCTTTGGGCCGGCGCAGCAGAGCCCGCACCCGCGCCAACAGTTCATCGAACGAAAATGGCTTGGACAAATAGTCGTCCGCGCCAGCGTCCAGCCCCTCCACGCGGTCCCCAATGGTGGTACGTGCCGTTAGCATCAGGATCGGCGCTTGCTGCTCGGCTTCACGCCAGACCTGCACCAGCCCCGGCCCATCGTGCTTGCCCGGAATCATCCAGTCCAGGAGCACCAAGTCATAACTGTTAGCATCGGCCAGCGTTTCAGCCATGTCACCGTCGTAGGCCACATCCACCACGTAGCCTTCGGCGCTTAGGCCTTTTTCCAAACTCTTGGCAATTTTAACTTCGTCTTCCACAACTAGAATTCGCATGCTTACATAATAACACCTCTGTACTGCAAGATTGCTGAAGACCGCTGCGTGTCATTCTCGGGTATACTGAGACGCATGAACGTCCGCGTATTACAATGGAATATCGACTATAGCGAACCGATTGCAGCAGTGGTCAACTTTGTGGCCGCGCAATCCGCCGATGTCATCTGTCTGCAAGAACTGACCGAAAACTGGCAGCCGAACCACCCCGACACCGCGGCGTATGTCGCCCAACAGCTGGGCTACGAACACGTCGCAGCGTACGGCGACATGGTCCTACCTACTGGCGAGTTGGCTCGCATGGGCGTTGGCATCTTTAGCCGCTGGCCGATCGTCGACGTCAGCAAAATTTGTATTCAGGAACGAATTCCCGGCCCCGACGGTCAATTACAGGGCGACGAACGCTACCTTTTAGAATGTATGCTCGACATTAACGGTCGCGAATTACGCGTCGCCACCGTACATCTGCCCTTCAACCCGCACTTTCGGACCACGCCAGCCAAACAAGCTATGGTTGAAAAAATAATTGCGCGCCTGCCACGGCCACATAATGATGCCAGTACTGACGACGCTCTCTATATTTTAGCCGCCGATCTCAACAGCGTGCCGCGTTCACTGGCTGCGCGATTACTGCGTGCAAATCTGCAAAACGCCGGCCCTGCGCTCGCCCAGCCAACCTGGACAACAAAACCATTCGGCATCGGCCCGTTCAAATACGATACGCTACAGTGGCGTCTAGATTACATTTTGCACAGCGTAGCACTCCGCTGCGTGTCGGCCGAGCGATTGCAGGCAACGATTTCGGACCACCTGCCCTTGCGGGCAACGTTCAATCTATAGCTATAGACCGAAGGAGCGACGCATTGCCACGGCCAAGGCTCCCGTACGGCGGGCGCGATGAGGTGTTCGCATGAGCGCCGCTACTGTCTGAGCGCCCAGCGCGTGCCGCGCCGCATCTGGCTTGCTGCGCACACCATCCATCGTCCGGGCTACAAAGTTCGCATCAGGCCGATTTGATATAGTCATCCACGCCATACCGGCGTACGATGCCAGGCTTGCGCCACCGGCGCGGTCGCCGTACAAGGATTCGGCAATAGACGCCCGGGTAATGACCGCAAGGTGCAAACTATCGAGTTGACCCTGGTCGGAATCCCGCACCGCCCGGTCCAGATGCAAACGCGCTTCCCCAGCTTGTTCGGTCGCTTCGTCCCTGTCCAAAATCTGGAGGTACTCGTGCCGCACAATAGGACGCAACAATGTGACACCCAGTACGCGGTTAGTTTCGGCACGTTGCGCCAGCAAGTCCACGTCTGTCGTTGGCTCATCGTCTTTATGGTGGTATCCCCACGCCATTTTCGCGCATTCAATCGCTACTTTTCCTTGGCCCATGTCGCTCTGTGCAATTGACTGACCGCGCAAAGCAATGCCCTGCTGAAGATCCGTAGTGGCATTGTTGCCCGCGGCTTCCCACATGGTGTTCGCAACCACAGGCCGACCCTGATACTGTTGCTCCTGCGCCAGCCGCGCCATCGTAAAAAATTCTCCCTCACCAGGTGGAATCGGCAATGCGAACTCAGCCATAAAATCTCCTTGTATCAGATTAGTAGTATACGATATGTTGGCTCAGGTGCAACCTACAAACCGATTTTGGGATGGAGGGCCGCGTCCAGCGCTTTATCGCGACGGTCCGGGCCCTTAGCCGTCAGCTCGGCGACTTTGTTAGCACCGCATGCGCGGTTCCACGCCTCCCATTTAAGACTGATGTTTCCCGCAAACTGTGCCACGAAGGGCTTATCCGGACTCCGCTCTTCCCTTACGCCAGACCAGAGTTGCATAGCATAATCCTTGGCGAGTCGGGCACCTACGCCCCGGTCGCCGTATAACGACTGAGCGATGGAAAGCCGCGTACTGATGTGAAACATCAGCGGGTCGCCGGGAATCTCGCTGAAACTGCTAAGGGTCATCGCGCGTTTCAAGTGGCGGACCGCTTCCTCGCCAGGTTCTTGTCCGTCCGACAAAAAGCTGTGGCGCTCCAGACAAACTGCTTTCCACAGCAGAACACCGCCAAGCACGCGGCTGGTTTCGGCCTGCTGGCTGGCATGTACTACACGGCCGGTCTCTGACATATGGAGGGCAGCAGCTTGGTGCGCTCGGTCGGTTGCTTCCTCCATCTGCCCAATCTTGGTCAGGCTCATTGCTTCGCCGCGGTAAGCGATCCCAAGGCTGATGTCGTCGCTGGCTTCCCCGGCTTCAAACGCAGCAGTTTGCCACTTGGTAATTGCGGTTTGATAGTGACCACGCTGATGCTGGTTTTGGGCGGCAACGGCGGCTGCGACAAAAAGGGGTTCGCCCGCTGTAACCGGTAGCATAAATTCAGCCATCTGGTCCCTCCTTGATTAGCGTACCGGGCTAGTATACGGCAAGTTGCCTACAATGCCAGCTCTTTTTTGAATTTTTCCACCAAGTCGACGGGGGCCGGGTTGACGCCATTCAAAATCGCCAGGTACAGCGTGACAAAATCGCCAAAAGTGATGAGCCACAGCAGTTGTTCCAGCAGCGTGTCGCCCTGGGCTTGCACGACGTGCGGTTCAGGGCGCAGGCCGCTCAGCAAACGCGCGCTGACTTCAAACCGTTTTTGGACGCGTTCGTGTTCCAGGTTACTGCGCAGATCGATAACGGCGTATGGTTTGTCGGTCGGCTGTTTGGACCAGCCAATGAATTCGTTGTGGTTGAACTCCGGTAGTTCGCCCAGCCAGGCAACGTGTTTGGCGTTTTCGTTGAAGCTGATTTTCCATTTGTAGGCGGCCGGATGCATGCGCGGACCGCTGTAGACGACCACGGATTTGCCCACAATCTCCTGCGCCAGCTGCTTGGCGGCGTTCTGTGCGGTGGGGATGTCGGCGCGCCAGGCGCCGGCAGTTTGCTGCAAAAAGTCGGCGGTTTGTTCCAGCTCCACGTCGAACTGGTCATGGTTCAGTACACCAGCGATGACCAATATGTCCAGCAGCGCGCGCAAGTTGTAAAACACGGCATAGCGTGGCTGCGGCGCTTTGGGAATCTTGGCGAACAGGTAGCCCTTGGCCAGGGCGATTTCTTCCAACTTGCCGCCACCGGCGATGACCGCGATTTGTGCGCCACGCGTTTCGGCGTCAGCCAGTGCGCTTAGTGTTTCCTCGGTGTTGCCTGAATAGCTGCTGACGATCACCAGCGTGTCGCCATCAACATACGGCGGCAGTTCATACTCGCGCGACACCTCAAAGGGCTCCTTGAGCCGCGGCCAAACATTCACAAATAACGCCGCCAGTGCCGAACCGCCCATCCCCGCATAGACCACGTTATACACATTGCCGAACTGTTTGTTGCCCTCAAAATCAAACTTGTGCAGCAGCTGTTGCCACTGTTTAGCCGCAATGCCGAGCAGATCCTCGCTGTCCCGTTGGTGAATCAAAGTCAAATCGTCAAGCACGCCATACTCCTTGTGCTATTATGCTACTATAGTATTATATCCATAGACGAGTAATTGGGGGAATCTATGTTCGGGCACCACGAAGATCAACATGACACGACTTTGCCGTCACCTGCTCCGGATGGCGCATTAGCGGACGACACGCAGACGCCGGGCGCGCCGCTGGCCAACGACGCCGGCGAATTTTTGGATGACGTATCACCTGCGACACCGCCACCTATGGTCACCAAACCGGCGGACAACGCGCCGACCAGCATAACGGGCGGCGCGCCAGCCGCTTCGGCACCTGCCGATGAAAACGACACCGACGATGCAGGTATGGACGACACCAGCGCTGCAGCTCCTGCGCCAGCTCCGGCCACAGATACCGCCGCCTCTGCGCCGACAACCGCACCCAACACCGACGAATTACTGGATATCAAGCAGCAAGCTTTGCAGCAGTTAACGCCACTCATCGGCCACCTTGACCAAGACCCGGAAGAAAAATTCCGCACCACCATGATGATGATTCAAGCTGCCGACAATCACGAACTCATCCAGACGGCTTACGAAGCCGCCCAACAGATCAAAGACGAGAAAGTCCGCGCCCAGGCTTTGCTCGATATCGTTAACGAAATCAATTACTTTACTCACAATAACGCTACGGGCGGCGGCGCGTAAGCTGACCCGAACGGCCTGCCGAGATCGACGGTGAAACTCGCGCGCGTCAACACAATACTGCTTATCGCCATTGTACTCATCAACGGCTATATTATTGTGCTGCCACTGCTACCTGGGCTATTCTTTTCGGCCGCGGGGCGCAACAGTGTGACGCACAGCGCACTGGAAGCCAAGGTGCAGGCCGGTGTAGCACTGCAAAATAATACCCAGGAAAACCGGCTGGTCATTCCAAGCATGCTCCTGGATGAACCCATTAACGATGGCCACACCATTGCCACGCTACGCAAAGGTTTGTGGCGCCGCCCGCAGACCAGCACGCCCGGCGATGGCGGCAATACCGTGATCGTCGGCCACCGGTTCACCTACACACAGCCGCAAGGCACGCTGTACCATTTGGACAAAGTGCAAGTCGGCGACCCTATTGGCATAACCTGGAACGGTAAATCATACGTCTATACCGTACGCGAAACCAAAGTCGTCTCCCCCAACGACACCAGCGTGGAAGCGCCGACCACCGCCCCCACCTTGACCATTTACACCTGCACGCCGCTGTGGCTGCCTAAAGACCGCTTGGTGGTGATCGCCACGCCTGAAACGCCGGAGGATAATTCATGAGCGAAAAAGTCCGTTTTTACATCCTGTTCACCGTACTCGTGGCCAGCCTCGCCTTGCTCTGCTATGCCAACACGCTGGCCAATAACGTGCCGATTCAATAAAGCCCTATTGTGCTCGTCTACTCGCCAGCCGGTGGTTGCTGGTCGCGATTTTCCTCTTCGTCAACCATGACTGGTTGTACGGCTGTTTTGCGACGCCAAACGCGCACTACGATCGCCACGCAAATCAACAAACATGCGATGGTAATAATAACCGCCAGCGCAATACCGGTGTTGACCAGCCCGCCGCCTGAGCCGCTGCCCGATGTGCCACCGGCCGCCGCACACTGGCCGCTCGTTTGTTGCTGTGTGGTACATGAGTATGTGCTGCTGCCATAGGTGCCCGACCCGTACGCTTGTGCAAAATCCAAGGAGTAAAACTGTTTCATATCTGCTCTTACGCTACGTATTACGCTTATGATATCATGAAGAGGTAACGGCCGTAAGGCCAAGTGAGGACATATGTTGGTAGATCAATTCGCTTTTTTGGACATCGGCACGCCGGAGCTGCTGCTTATTCTGCTCATCGTGTTGCTGCTGTTTGGTGGGCGCAAGTTGCCAGAGCTTGCCCGCAGCGTGGGTTCGTCCGCGCGTGAACTTCGGAAAGGGTTAAGTGAGGGCGATGAGAAAGACCAAAAGCAAACGAGCGACAAGACGAACACAAAATCGGCTTAGCGGGTCGGGCGCGCTTGGCTCAGAGGCGCGCACGCTGCCATTCATGGCGCATATTCAGGAGCTGAGGCGGCGCGCGTTTTATGTTGCTGGGTCGGTGTTTTTGTTTGGTGTGGGCGCATACAATATGCAGACCACGCTGACCAACTGGCTGCTCGCGCCCGCTAAGGGGCAAAAATTTATTTATACTACGCCGGGCGGCGGGTTCGATTTTCAGTTTCGGATATGTCTGTACGCTGGGATTGCGGCGAGCATCCCCGTGGTTGTGTACCAAATTTTTCGCTATTTGCAGCCGCTGGTCCGGCAACAAACGCGGCGATTTTGGGTGGCGTGCTGGTTTTGGTCCAGCATTTTGGCCGTGCTGGGCATTATGTTCGGCTACTTTGTGGGACTGCCCTCGGCGTTGAACTTCTTGCTCAAAAATTTTTCGACTAGCCAGATTTCGGCGCTCATTAGTATTCAGTCCTACTTGGCGTTCGTAACGACGTATCTGTTGGCGGCGGCGCTATTGTTCCAGATTCCACTCATTTTGCTGCTAATAAACCGGTTCAAGCCGTTGTCGCCGCGCAAACTTATGAAGTACCAGCGCTGGGTTATCCTGGTCTCGTTCATTATGGGGGCGATTTTGAGCCCGACACCAGATATTCGTAACCAGCTGCTGCTGAGCCTGCCAATCTTGGGCATGTATGAACTAAGCATGGGCCTGATCAGTTACGTCAACTGGCGGCGACGCAAACCGCGGCGCGTAGTGCAATTGTTGGCCAAAGACCAGGAGCGCCAGGTTGAGCGCCAGGCCAAGTTCGAACAAGCACTGGCTGCACGCCGAACCGGGCAAGCCACACAGTCCACGCCCATCATGGCTACGGCCCGGCCACAGATCAAGCCGCAGCTTACTCCAATAACAGATACGCGGCCTGGCGGTTCAGCTGCCACTCCGGCCACCCCTACCCCGCGTGGCCCTACCATTGAATCCCCTGCCCTTCGGCCAGTGGCTGCGCAGTCCGACCGGCCGCGACGCTATTTGCAGGATTTTACACGCCCCTCGTACGGGTTTAGCCGGCAACAGCCGTCACAGCAGTAGTGCCATAATTTGAACTGAAAAGCTACGTTTTATGTGCGTCAAACTTGCGTTATACTCAGGTTGAAAAGGGGGTGAATATGCGTAAAATTGTTCAATTTGTGCGATCACACTACAAAATAATGGGAGTTGGCATGATCGGTGTGCTAACGGGCGCGGTGCTGTCAGCTTTTACGTTGGTGCATGCGGCGATTCCGGATAGCGATGGCACTATCCACGGCTGCCGCAACTCGACTACGACGCTACTGCGCATTATCGACGCCAGCTCGGCTAGCTGCGACAGTAACGAAACGGCGCTCAACTGGGACCAGCATGGCATTCGCGGGTACGCGCGCATTACGACAACGGGCTCTAACACGTACGCATTTGACAGCAACCGCACGCTGAACTTGTCCAATCTACACGTCAGCAACTTAGGGTTTAACGACAATCTTATTTGCATGACGGTCACCGGCACGCCTAAGAGCATTTCGTTTGCGCCCGAAACTGGCAACAACGAAATCTACGCGGCCGCATTCAAAGATAGTAACGGCTGGACGGCTTCGTTTGCATCGAGCTGCACTACCATCGATTCGACGACTAATGTGGCAGTAACTGTACCGAACTCGTCATTCTTGCTGACCGTGTACTAACAAGTTGCTTATGCTATAATTGCAACAAATAAGGACAAATGCATGGCACGGTTACCAGTACCTGGATCAGATGACGGCGCGTGGGGCACAATCCTCAATGATTTTCTGAGCGTCGAACATAACGCAGACGGCACTCTCGCCAAGGATTCGCTCATTACCGGCGCAGAACAAGCGGCTAACAAAGGTGTGGCGAATGGCTACGCCTCGTTAGACGGTACCGGCAAGGTGCCGAGCGCACAGCTGCCATCCAGTAGTGGCGTACCGAGTTCGCGCCAGATTATTGCTGGTAATGGACTGACAGGTGGTGGCGATTTGACGGCCGACCGCACCTTGGCCGTAAACTTTGGCACAGGCTCGGGCGCCGTTGCGCAAGGCAACGATTCGCGCATTACAGGCGCGGTACAGACATCGCTGGTCAACGCCAAGGGTGATCTGATCGTAGGCACGGCTTCGGCAACGGTTGGTCGTTTGCCAGTTGGTACGGACACGTACGTACTGACAGCGGATTCTACACAAAGCACAGGGGTCAAATGGTCGGCAGCAGCGAGTGGTGGCAGTTCACAAGTCTATCCCTTGTCGGCGTATGGGCTATTTGCGGCGTCCGAAAGCTTGGGCTCCTTCAACAATCTGTCTACGCTGGACCAGGGATATTTTGCGCGCGTACTCGTGCCTGCCGGCAAGGCAATCAACGCTATTGGCAGCATCGTTCGTACCGCTGGCACGGTAAGTGGCGGTGGGCTAAATGGTTTTGCCATCTACGACGACACCGGCACGCTGGTCACTTCTACTCCGGACGACAATACGATGTGGCAGAGCGTTGGCTGGGTATTCAAAACATTAGGCACGCCGATTGCCGCACAAGGCAGTGACCGGTTCGTATACGTCGGCATCGCATCACGCGGCTATTCGTCGGTCCCCTATATTCCGTACGCTGTCTTGCCGCCGACACTCGTTGATGGTGGCGGTTATTTAGTAACCACCCGCCGATCATTCTATAATGGCATTAACGCTTGGCCAAGCTCATTTAACCCGGCAACGTACGGTCTTACTACCACGGGTTATCTGCCGTTTGTGGTGCTGGCGTAGGTTCGTGGCTTGACAGTCACAGGCAACTCATCCTACAATGCGCTTAAGGTAACAAAAAGTTAAAAGTATGCGAAAACTACAAGATCTGATGCAAAAGGAAATGACGCGCAAGGAATTCCTGGCGACGTTGGGCTTTGGGCTGGCTACACTGTTTGGGCTGGCGACTATTTTGAAACTAGTAACAGGCAAGGACAACCCCTTACAAAAACACACTGGCCCGGTTGGTTACGGTGGCGGTGCGTACGGCGGCGGCCGCAAATCCGCGTAACCAGACTCATTTCAAATAAAATACCGGGGGATTGACTCCTCCGGTATTTTTCCGCTGATAGGAAAAGAGCAGCGAAGCTACGAGAGAAACTAGGTTTCTCTTAATTACCTACATCATGCCCATGCCGCCCATATCGGGTGCGGCAGCTGCTTCCTTCTTTTCGGGAACTTCCACAACCAGCGCGCCCATGGTCATGCTGGTGCCAGCAATCGACACGGCGTTTTGCAGCGCTTCCTTGGTCACGCGCGCTGGGTCAACAACGCCGACCAGCTTGAGGTCGACCAGTTTTGCTGGATCATTGACGTTGACGCCAAAGCCGGGCTTGGCGGCCTTGATTTGCGGCAACCACTCGTCGGCATTCAGACCGGCGTTGGTCAGCAGAATGCGGAATGGTTGCTCCAGCGCGTTCTTCAGCAACACCTTACCGGCAGCAATAGCTGCTTCGTCATCGTTGCTGGTCGTGATGGTAGCCGACAGGTTAATGAGCGTCACCCCACCGCCGGGCACGATGCCTTCGGCCAATGCAGCCTTGACCGCGGCAACGGCGTCGTCCACGCGGTATTTCTTTTCTTCGATTTCGGTTTCGGTAGCGCCACCGACTTTGATAACGGCAACTTTGCCGGTCAGCGCAGCACGGCGTTGTTCAAGCTGGTCACGGTCATAGTCACTGGCGGCAGCGTCAATCTGAGCCGTAATTTGTTTGATGCGCGCTTGCAAGTCGGCAGCCGACCCAGCGCCTTCGATAATGGTCGTGTTGTCCTTGCCTACGATGATTTTGCGGGCGGACCCAACCATGTGCAGGTCGGCACTTTCGAACGTAATGCCCCGCTCTTCACTGATGACGGTAGCGCCAGTCAGGATGGCGATGTCATCCAGAATTTCCGTGCGGCGGTCGCCAAACGACGGTGCCTTGACGGCAACGGTGTTGAATACACCCTTCAGCCGGTTGAGCACCAACGTAGCCAGCGCTTCGCCTTCCAAATCCTCAGCAATGATAACTAGGTCTTTTTTGCCGCTTTGCGCAACTTTTTCCAGCAGCGGCAGGAACTCCTGGATGGAGCTAAGCTTTTTGTCAGTAATAATGACGGCTGGTTTGTCGTACATGGCTTCCATACGCGCCGTGTCGGTGACCATGTAAGCACTCACAAAACCCTTGTCGAAGGTGAAGCCTTCCACGACTTCGCTTTCCAGGCCCAAGCCCTGCCCTTCTTCCACCGTGACCACGCCTTCGCGGCCGACTTTGTCCATAACTTCGGCGATCAGTTGGCCGATGCCGGCGTCGCCAGCGGAGATGGTGGCGACTTCAGCGATACGTTTTTTGTTGGCAGCGATGTCTTCGCGCATACCGTCCAGTTTGGCCAGCACGTCGTGCGCGGCAGCTTCCAGACCTTTGCGGAGCAACATGGGGTTGTGGCCAGCGGCGATTAGGCGGTTGGCCTCGTTCAAGATGTTGTAGGTCAGCACGGTTACAGTGGTCGTGCCGTCGCCAGCGACGTCGTTCATTTTGCTGGCGGCTTGTTTGATGAGTTCGGCACCGACTTTGTAGCCCAAGGTTTCATCGTCAACGTCGCCGATTTCGACACCTTTGGCCACGGTTACACCGTCGTGAGTAACGGTCGGTGCGCCGTAGCTTTTGCTAATGACCACGTTGCGGCCCTTTGGACCCATAGTCGTTTTGACGGCGTCGTACAGAATTTTGGCACCAGCCAGCACGCGGCGGCGCGCGTCGTCATCGTAGAATACTTTTTTTGCCATTTACTCGTTCTCCCCTGTTAATTCACTGTCGCAATGATGTTTTTGTCGTAGACAACCACGAATTCTTCGCCGTCAACTTTGACGTTGGTAGCTTCGTATTCGTTTTTGTAGAGGATGCGGTCGCCGGGCTTGACGTCCACGACGTTTTTGCCCACGGCCACCACCTTGGCGACTTTCGGTTTTTCGGCAGCACCACCTGGCAGGTACAGGCCGGCGGCAGTTTTGGTCGGTACTTCTTCGGCTTGCGCGACCACGTAGTCGGCGAGCGGTTGGACTTTAAGGCTCATAGGAATCCTCCTTATTAACAGTTCAATGCGAGGGCAATTGGCACTAAAAGGTAGTGAGTGCCAACCCGTCAGCACTCACTATAATCGAGCGCTAATTCACCTGTCAAGTGCTGGTAAGCCACTAGAAGTCTATATCTGGCGGAGCAATAAGCCCCTGCACCGTTTCCAGCCTTAGCACGAAGGGCCCGACGCCCCCCATTTTGAAGTCCACGTACTCTTCGGTTACGGCGACATACGCACCTGGCCCGCCCTCGTCCTCTTCTATTTTCAGGTAGGCACCGCCGCCGCCCTTTTCTTGCTCTTCTTTTGCGCTATCGAGTAATTCCTGCATCGGTACGCCTGCCCTATAGTATCGCGCGGCGACCTCAAGGAAAAATACTTCTTCTGGTGATCGTTGGTGTGTCATTGTCATAGTCTGTTACCTGCCATAGATGAGTTGATCGGCAGCCTCTTTCGTAAGTTTCATAATACCTGGCTTGCGCTTCGTGACCGGAATGGCGCTCATCACCTTTTCGGTTTCCGCATCCAGAATTAACCTGATGGGCATCTGGGATTTACCGTCTAACAGTGTAGCATTTCCTTGCGCAACAATCACGTCCTTTCCATCAACATTTTTGCTGCGGATTTCTTTGGTGCGGTCACGCGTTTCGTACGCGCTTTTTACCGACTGCATCACGACCAAGGCGTCGTATTCCGAGGGAAACATAGTGTTTTTGGCTGGAACCAGCTTGGTTTCGCCTGTTACCTCGTCCCGATGTGCGGCCATTTTGCGCAAACCGTTTATGACAACCTGGCCCTGGTAAGGTTCGAGCGGAAATTCCCTGTATTTGGCACGTTCCTGGGAATTGGCAGTTTCGAGGTGACTGCGATCGACGCGCGTGACCAGTTGCGCGCCGTTTTTGGTTGTCACGGTGGGCCAAACAGCCTCTGCCGAAGGTTCATGATGAAAACCTTCGGCCACAAATGCGCCTGTTGGCGCAGTGCGCAAATTGCCGCCGAGCGTGTGCATCAAACCATCTTCACCGGTGTTTGGATCGTAGTAGAACATGTCGATTAATCCTTTTTCTTTGGCGAAGTCGTAATCGTACGGCAGTAGCTCGCGAATCACCGCGTCACGGTCGGTGTGGCCGGTCATTGCCTCGGCGGGCGGGGTTGGCAGTGTTGCGGGGAGCGTTTCTGGCATGTTTTTGGCTTAATTTTGTGTTTGCGTTACATATAAACATTAGCATAATTTTGCGCTTTTGTAAATGTTAGCGAATAAAAACTCTGTTATACTGGGCTTATGGCTAATACTCCGCAGTCCGTTACGCTCCTTGGGGTCCCGATGGATTTGGGGGCAGAAAATCTGGGCGTTGGGATGGGCGCGGACACTTTCCGCTACCAAGGAATCGTGCGCAAATTGCGCAGCACCGGGTTGCGCGTAACAGATAAGGGCAACGTCGCAGTTAAAGCCCGCGCGCACGTGCCCGTTGGCGATAATCCCAAATTACGACGGCTAGACGAAATCGTCCGCGTCAGCGAAGAAACCGCACAGATCACCGAGGCAGCCACGCGCGCCGGCGATCGGCTGGTCGTGCTGGGTGGTGATCATTCCATATGTTTGGGCGCGGTATCGGGCGCGTCGGTGGGGCTGGGCGGCAAGCTGGGACTCATTTATTTTGACGCGCACGGCGACATGAATACCGCCGAAACCACGCCGACGGGTAACATCCACGGTATGCATTTGGCGTCGCTCCTGGGGCTGGGCGCGCCGGAGTTGGCACATGTGCATGGCAGGCAGGTCAAAATTGCCAAACAGCACTTGCTGCACATCGGCGGCAGCGATTTTGACCAGGCCGAAAAAGACCTTATAAAGCGCGAGAAATTGCAAACATTTACGCTGTTTGATCTGTTAGCACACAACTTGGCGCCGCTGTTCCCCATGATCGACCAGCTCGCCAAGCGCGTTGACTACATTTGGGTCAGCCTGGATTTGGACGCCATCGACGCCGTGTACGCGCCGGGTGCAGGCATGCCCAACAAAAAGGGCCTGACTTACCGCGAAATCGCTACTATCGCCGACTACATCGGTCGGCAGTGCAACGTCAGAGGCGTTGACGTGGTGGAATACAACCCGCTCCAGGACGAACAGGGCAAAACCGCCGAACTAGCCATTGAACTGATCGCCACGTTCTTTGGCCACGAGTACAGTTGGTACACGCACTACCTGGACAAAAATAAACTTAGCTAGCTATTTCCGCTTGAGACGTTTGAGTGCCCTGCGCGCCTCATCCGCTTCGTTCCACGGCACCACAATCACCCGCTCCGGATTGCCGTCGTCCTGTTGCAGATGGCGTAGCTCCTCAGCGCGCGGCCCTGGGCGCAAAATGTCTTTTTCGTGCCCTTTGCCCAGCAGCATTACCGTGTCACCCCTTTTGGCACGTTTGAATGCAAAAGTAATCGCTTCTGCACGGTCATGCACCAAAAACAGATCTTTCATGCGCTCCTTGCCCGCCGCCTCGGCACCCGCCGCGATCTGTGCCATAATCTCCTCGCCGTCCATGTCGCGATCGTCTTCTTCGGTCACGATGACTTCATCAGCGTACGTGCCAGCAATTTGACCTTGCGCCGCCCGCTTTTCTTCGTCGCGCCGGCCAGCCGAACCGAACAATACTAGCAACCGTCCCTTCACTACCGGCTTAATGTCCTTAAGTAGTTTTTCGAAGCTGTCGGGCGTGTGTGCGTAGTCAATGATAACGCTAAAATCCTGACCTTCGTCGATGCGATTCATGCGGCCCTCTACACTATCCAGCGCAGCAATGCCGTCTTCAATCTGCTTGGGTGTCAGACCCAATGCTTCGCCCACTCCAACAGCAGCCAAGGAGTTGTACACATTGAATCCACCCGGCAGATTGCACGTAATATGATACGTTTGCTTGCCGTGCGTGGCATCGTACGACACGCCGTTGGAGGTTAGTTTAACATTGGTAGCCAGCAATTGCGCACCTTCGGTGCCGTACAAAACCGGATGCGCAATGGCGCTCGCGAACGTACTGGCGTTCGGATCATCGCCATTAATAATACCAGTACGCAAGCCATGGCGGTTACGGTTGGTCATCGTAAACAACATCCGCTTGGCTGCCACGTACCGTTCAAACGTGCCATGGTAATCTAGGTGCTCATGCGTGATGTTGGTCATTACCGCCACGCTGTACGGCACGCCCCACACGCGGTGCTGCGCCAGCGCATGACTAGTGGTTTCCAGCACCAGCCACTCCACGCCCTGCGCCTTCATTTGTTTCATGCGCTTCATGAGCAACGGCACGGGCACAGAGGTTGTGTGCGCGATTTGCGATTTAATATCGTCGTTCACACCGTAAGCGACGGTGGTCATCAGCCCTACGTTGTAGCCAGCTTCGCGCAGCATACGATGGACCAGGAACGACGTGGTGGTTTTACCGTTCGTGCCCGTTACGCCGATTACTTTGAGCCCGCGGCTCGGGAAACCGTTCAAGGCATTCAACAGGACAGCTTCGCCCAAATGGCCGAGCGGCTCAATACGTTTGAATAGCGAACGAGGGATAAATTTTTTGACGAGTGTGCGTATAGACATGCCTAAAGTATACGACCTCCGGCGTTTTACTGCCAGAGGTCGCTACGGACCGGTTTAGCGGATTAGGTTTAGGACGATGCCGAAGCCAATCGGTCGATGCCAAGGATTTGGTCAAGGACCTGCGCGCTTGGAGGCATCGGGAGCGTCTGGCCCGGGTGCAAGAAGCGAGCCTGCTCTACCGTGATGTTCATCTGACCTAAACGCCAGTTGGTCAGCGCGGCGATCTGAGCGTTTGAGCCCTGGAGGCCGTGAGCGTGCAGGTAGTCAGCCGAGGCCGACCAAACCGAGCTATCTGGGTTCAGTTGCTGCGGCTGGCCAACGAATTGCTCGTTGTCGGGTGTGCTACCAGTAGTCGTGTGCTGGTTGCCAACGCTTGGGCGACCATCTGGGCCGCGGCCGTGACCGGTGGCCTGGGATTGATCGGCAGGGTTAGCCGAGCTGCCGGTACGCTGTTCAGGAATCGAGTGTGCCGGACCAACATCAGTGTTATGAGTGTGGTTAGAAGGTGTCTCAGTTACAGTCGCGCTGGTAGTAGTTGAGTCGGGATGAGCCGGCCCTACGTCGATATTGTGCGCATGATTACCGCCGTTGCCGCCAACCGGGTTAATGGCCTGCTCCTTTGCACCTTCTGTAGCCGCTGATACACTCAGCCGGAAGTCAGCGCCGGTGTTCGGGCTGTGACCTTGGTTAAGGTCAACCGAGCTTGGAGCCGGAGCGTGCGTAGTGGTTGGTGCAACCGATGAGGCCGGAGTAGTTGCAACGTGATTAGCAGTGGTCGAACCGGCACCACCAGTGCCAACTTGTGTTGCCTGGACGGCAGTGTCAGCGTGCTGAGTAACTTGGTCTACGACGTGTTCGATGCCCAAGCCGGCAGCCAGCAGACCAAGAGCGGCGCTTACCGTCGCAACTGCCTTGCCGCGTGCGTTCAGCTTGTATTCGCCTTCACCGCTGTAGTCGGGTTCGGTAAGCTTAGCTTTCAGTGCATCGCCGATAGCAGGAAGAGCTGTGTAGCCCTTAATGATAGCCATGTCGATCTTAGCCTTAATGGCTTTAATGGCTCGAACACCTGGAGCGTCCGAAGGGAAGGCTTCAGCGGCAGCGGCTTTGGCCGTATTCCCGACCGATGTAAGCTTTTCCGATATGGCCGTGTTGTTCAGGCCTGCCGGGATGGCACGGCCAACTTTGCCAGCAATGGCGTCAGCAACTTTTAGGGACAGTTGCAATGCGCGGGCTTTCCAGGTTTTGCGCTTTTCCGGATTGGCAATCAGAGCCTCGAGGTCTGCGGCAGACATCACTTCTGGGGCCTTATCTATTGCGTCCTCATCCAAACCTTCACCATAGAAAGCAGCAGCCTCCTCTTTAGTCATAACCTTAGCGTCATCAGCTTCGCGTTTAGGCAGTACGGTGGTGCTGTCTTTATCACCACCTTCTACAGCGGTAGTTTGCCGGCCGGCTTCGACACTATCCAGGTTGCTCACGGGAGTCGACTCTGGGGCTTCCTCTTGGCCAGCTGCTGCTAACTTGTTGCTGCCGAAGATACCGAGGATTCCGCGTAGGCGGCCCATTGGTTCGACTTTAGGAGTGGTTTCGAATGGTTCGTTGCGACCCGCAGCTGCTTGGGCGCGTAGTTCTTCAGGAGTCATATCGGCGCTTGCTTTTGCGGTCGTTACGGGGCGTTCGGCAGGCTGAGGGGCTTCGGGTGCTGGTTCGGCCCTCCGGTGGCTGTGATGAGTCGCGGAAGGAACAGCGGCTGGGGCTTCAGTTTCCACAGCGTGCGCGTGGTGACGGCCATGCTCTACGCGCTCAGGTTCGGCAGGAACAGACTCTGCGACGGGCGCTGCAGAAGGTGTTGCGGGCTGCCCAGCAGCTTGCTGCCAACGTGGCCGTCTGCCCGAAGGAAGCGGACCTGCTGGTGCGCCCCAGTTGGGCGTGTCGGGCGTACGGGCCGCCTGAGCGGCTGCAGTTTCTTCAGCAATGTGTCCTTGGGACACGGCTGGGCCTTGAGTGTCGGGCTGATTATTTTTGTCGAGCATTTCTTGCAGCGTATCAAGGGCGTCAACTGGGCGCTCAGCTGAAGGCGTTGATAATGGGAGTGCCGCTTCATGTGTTTGTGACATAATATTTAGCCTACCATATTTTCGTAAATAATGCAATACCCTTGTGCTTTACGCTTAAATTCTGACCCTCTCGCCAGTTTTTGCCACATGAAGAACACCATCAAGCAACCGCTGGGCCATGTTTTGTGCATGACCCATCGCCGCCCCGTGCTCAATAATGACCCGCTTGTGTTCGGCTGGCGGAACGAACTCCAGATCGCTTGGGCGGCCATAACCGCCATCAATGTAAAAGCCCATCTCAGTGCGGATATGTTGAGGTTCTTGCTCGGACACCGCGAACAACAGGCGGCGGAGGAATGAAGGGTGGGCGGTTGCAAAAACCAACGCATCGATGTCAAGATCTGCCCCGGGGCGCATGATGGGCACGTAATATTCGACTTTTTGGCTTTCGTACAGATCAGACACACTGGCCTCTGCCGCGGTCAAGCCCACCGAATAACCATTTGTTTGCAGTCGCTTGACCACGGCGGCAATAACGGCACCACGGCGCATAATGGATTCACTACTGACTCCGGCGCTCTGGGAGACACCTACAATTAGTTCGATAAGCTTACCGTTCGGGCGAGGTGGCCATTCGTAGTCGATCATGTTATCCGGCTCATTAGCTAAATAACGACTAATATCTGGTTCTTCGCCAGCTTCGGAAAACACCGCACGGGGAAGTATGCTAGTACCGATGAGTTCGGCGGTGTCGATTGTGCTCATGTGCTTTTCCAGGCGGTCGCGGCCCCGTTCCCAGCCGTAGGTTGCTATGTGGATCGCCTCCTTCAGGCTATGCGTGCCAGTAAAGTCGTAATCACCTTTATAACTGGCGCAATCACGCCGATAGTCAGGGTCGTCCTGGATGCTTTGGGCATATGAAATAAGCTCGCCCATGCCATCCAGCTCGCGCACATGGACCTGCTTGGCAAGCCCATATGGCCCTGTCCCCACTTCGTATGTTGTTTGAATCATGCTGCCTCTATTTTATCGATTATCGGCGACTCGAACGGACCTTAACATCGTTGTCCAGCTTTGTGGCGATCTCAGGGCTTATACCTTTGTGAATCAGCATTGGGACGAGATGGCCATGACCAACGCCAACTTTACCGTCACCCACGTCTACCTGAGTCAGGCGCGCTCCGTAGATTGCGGCGCGTGGTGTGATGAGGTGGGCAATTCTTAATCTGGCGGCAGCTTCGCGGTAGCCTCGGACTGTGTCCAGCCATTCTTTTGCCGTGGGGACGCCACCCTGTTGAATATGGAAGGGCGCAGCAGCAGTGACGGGCTTGCCCAAAACGAGTGCTTCTTCGAGGCGATCGTCGATATCCCATTGCAGGAATGCAAAGCGGTCTCGCGTGGCGGCATCTAATGGGTTACGACCAACATATTGGGCGTCAGCGCCCTTGCCGATGGTGTTGGCGGCGGCCACGAACCGTGTGTTGGCGTGGTGCATAATGCGTGTGTCGGGGAATTCGGTATAGCCGTTTGCCAACGAGGCGTTCATCACCGTAATCAGTCCCGGATTACCAGCGTCGATCTCATCAAAGAGCATCACGCCGCCGAATTCGCAAATCTGACGGAAACCAGTGCGAGCGACGTTACCGCCAGCATCGCGGAAGCTGAGCAGGTCTGCCTTGCCAGTCGTCGGACCAAAGGATATTGAACGGAAGTCAAGACCAAGTTTTTCGGCAGCGTAGCTGGCGCCGGTGGACTTACCGCTACCGGCCTCTCCGTGAAGGTAAGCTGGTATGCCGGCACGAACCAGCGCGTCGAGCAGTGGTGCTTGTGCGTGTTCGTGCCTATCCTTGAGGGAAGCTTTCGCAGCCGTTACGAGCGGGAGTATGGCCGGGTCCTCTCCCATATTTTCTAGGTATTTGATAACGGCGGCGCGAATGGTGGCATCCCCAGCTTTGGCAAGCAGCTCCGTGGCGGCAGCCACGTCGCGGGCGCGGGCTTCAATTGTTCCCACATGCTGGCTGGTCTGCTCTACGGCGGCGGCAATGTGCGCTTTAACAGCTTGCTCGCCGTCAGCTACCGCGCCTTCAATTCGCACTTGGGCGCTTTGAGCCTGCTGAGTAACTTTTCTAGTTTGCGCAAAGGTGGCGGCCTCCAGCCGACTTGTACCGAGATCTACGGCCTCTTTAATATCCGCCTGGGCAGTTTTAGCGTGCCCGTCAAGTCTTGCTTCGGCAGCCTCTACGGTGCCAACAATGTCCTGGACAACACCCTGCATGTGCGCTTCGGCCTCGCCGGCTCGGCGAGTAAGGTCCTCGGCCGTAGTTTTACCATCGGCCACTATCTGCCTGGTAGCGTCAAGATTCCCTTGCAGACCAGAGGTGAATGCACGCGCCAGATCCTGAACGCGGGCGGTCGCTTGTTGGGTGGCATGATCGCCCAGCGGGGCACGCAAACGGTCCGCAACAGCGGCGGCCAGCTGTTCTATATCGAGGTCAGGTTTTTCCTCTACCTCCGCAGGCAAGTCTTCACCTACCGCCGTATTGACAGGTACTTCGAGGATAGCCGGTTGCGTCCCTACCGAGGGTGCCGCGCCCTCTGCCAGCGATAGCTCTCGATTAGCCAGCGCCGTTTGATCCAACTCATGCATACGTTCCCTGTCTCCGAAAATTATCCAAACTGCAATGATACAACATAAGATTAATTATGTCAACACTTCTATGTACCCAAATACAGCTGTGGTACACTGGCGATAATGGTAGTACTGGGCATTGAGTCAAGTTGTGACGAAACGGCAGTCGCGGTGGTCATGGATGGCAAGCGGCTGCTGAGCAACGTAGTCGCTAGCAGCATGGACCTGCACGCGAAGTACGGCGGCGTGATTCCGGAGATCGCTGCGCGTAGTCATATTGAGGCTATCATCCCTGTTATTGAGCAGGCGCTGGGCGATGCCAAGTGTACTTGGGATGATATTGACGCGATTGCCGTGACGTACGGCGCTGGGCTGCTGGGCAGCCTGCTGATCGGTGTGCTGACGGCGCGGACGCTGGCTATCGTTAAACACAAACCTTTGTACGCAGTCAATCACGTCGAGGGTCATATATATGCCAACTTTTTGGTGGAAAGCGCACTGCCCGGCTTTGCGCTGCCGTCCAAACAGCCGGAATTCCCTATGCTGGGCGTCATTGTCAGTGGTGGCCATAGCCAACTGGTGCTGTGGCGCGACCATTTTGACTACACGCTACTGGGTCAGACACAGGACGACGCCATTGGCGAAGCATTCGACAAGGTGGCAAAGATTATCGGACTCCCCTACCCCGGTGGCATTAATGTGTCGCGCAAGGCGGCTGAGGGCGACGCGCACGCCTACCAACTGCCTAAGGCACACATGCAGGGCAAGTATGACTTTAGCTTTTCGGGGCTCAAAACCGCAGTGCTGCGGCTGGCCCAGGAGCTGGTTGGACGCGACTATTCTCTGCCGTCGATCGAGCTTCCCTCTCTGTTAAATGACCGACAAAAAGCCGACATTGCGGCAAGTTTCCAGCGCGTGGCCTGCGAAACGATCGTGGATAAGGTCATGGTGGCGTACGAGGAGTTTGCGCCACGCAGCGTGGTGGTTGGCGGCGGCGTAGCGGCCAACAGCGAACTGCGGCGCCAGCTGGCCGAGCGCCTGCCCTGCCCCATCGAATATACCGATCTCAAATTGTGCGGCGACAACGGGGCGATGATTGCGGCATTGGGGTACTTTAAGGCCAGCATGCGCGCGCAGCCTGCAGATCCGTTAACGCTGGAAGTCGCACCAAACCTTTCGATGTAAAGCGCGTCCGTGCAATAGTGCGGCGTGCTCTGCCCTTCAATTCGCTCGTTCTACGCAATGGCGGTCAGTGCCAATCATGGCTCTTGTCGGCCCGCGCACCGTTCTTTTCCAGATAAACCTAAAGTATCTACCCCTGTTATTTACATTGAAAAATGGGGGTTGTAAGTCGAGGCAACCTCGTATATTGTAGCGATGGCAAAAACAAAAACCGAGGTAAAAATATCCGCCTAAACCAGCGGATCGCACATCCTGCATGACCACCATACCAAAACAAAATATAACCAGGGGATACTGTAGGGTTTTCACGAGAAAGCTCTGTTTGCATTGGAAAAGTTTCACATGAAGTAAAAATTGCGTGCGTAGTGTCCAGCCTATTCAGGCTTACTAGCCAAATTAAATGTTAGTCAGTCCGGGCTGCAACACGTGCGGGTCACTAGTTTTATTACAGCAGAGCACGGTTGTAGCTTTCGCTTACTGGTAAGGACTTAGTGTACGCGAGCGATCAAAAAACAGAGGTAGAAAAGTACGGCATAAAGTGTTATGCTGTAATCTGTTATTACATAAAAAGGGACGACGTTATGAAGTTACCGAAAGTGTATGAACCTTCGCAGTACGAAGGCGACATCTACGCACTTTGGGAGAAATCCCAAGCCTTCCAGCCATCTAAAGCAGGGAAGAGTTTTAGCGTCGTCGTCCCCCCGCCTAATGCTAACGGCAACGCACACCTGGGCACCGCCATCACGCTGGGGCTAGAAGACATCGTAGTCAGGTACCATCGGCTCAAGGGCGATAACACCTTGTTCTTGCCCGGCGCCGACCACGCTGGTTTTGAGACGCAGGTGGTCTACGAAAAACAGTTGGCTAAGGAAGGGAAGAGCCGGTTCGATTTTTCGCGCGAGGAACTGTACCGGCAGATCTGGGATTTCGTTGCCGGCAACCGTCAGAATTTTGAAACGCAGTTCCGCCGCCTCGGGGCTAGCCTCGACTGGTCGCGGTACACCTTTACGCTGGACGAAAAAATCGTTAAACGCGCGTACGCAACCTTCAAAAAAATGTGGGACGAAGGGCTCGTTTACAGAGGTGAAAGGCCCGTCAACTACTGCACCTTCCACCGTACGGGTTTTGCGGACATCGAGGTAGTGTACAAAGAAGCCAAGACGCCACTGTACTACATAAAGTACGGTCCGTTTACGCTCGCGACCACCCGGCCGGAAACTAAATTTGGCGACACTGCGGTGGCCGTCCACCCGACTGACACGCGCTACCAAGAGTGGATTGGCAAAACCATCACCGTTGATGGCGTGAATGGATCGTTCGAAGTCCGCGTCGTTGCCGACGAGATGGTTGATCCTAACTTCGGTACAGGTGCAGTCAAAATTACACCGGCTCACTCGTTCGACGACTGGGAGGTGGCGCAACGCCACGATCTGCAAGCAGTACGCGTCATCAACCACGACGGCACTATGAACCACCACGCTGGCCCGTTCGAAGGCATGACAGTGCTAGAAGCCCGCAAAGCTGTGGTCGCAGCCCTGAAAGAGAAGGGGTTGTTGGTCAAAATCGACAATGACTACCGCAACCGCGTTGGCCACTGCTACAAATGCGACACGGTGATCGAGCCCATGATTATGGAGCAGTGGTTCATCAATATGCAGCCGCTGGCCAAGGAAGCGATCAAGGCGCTGAAAGCCGACAAAATCACCTTTTACCCCGAAAGCAAAAAGGATCAGCTCATCGCCTACCTGGAAAACCTGCGCGACTGGAATATTTCGCGCCAGACCGCTTGGGGCATCCCGATTCCGGCATTTCAAAACGTTGACGATAGCGATGATTGGATATACGACGAACGTGTGGACCAGGAAATCATAGAGGTCGCAGGCAAGACTTACCACCGCGACCCGGACGTGTTCGACACTTGGTTTAGCAGCAGTTCGTGGCCGTACGCTACCCTCGGCTACCCGGACAACGACGACTTCAAACAGCATTATCCTCTCAGTGTCATGGAAACGGGCGGCGAGATTCTGTACCCCTGGGTAAGTCGCATGCTGATGTTGGGCTTGTATGTAACAGGGGAGATTCCGTTCAAGGCCGTATATATTCATGGGTACGTGCTGGCCGCCGATGGCGCCAAAATGAGCAAGAGCCTGGGCAATGTCATCAACCCAATCGAGGTGATGGATGAGTATGGGTCCGACGCGTTGCGCATGGGCATCATTGCTGGACGTGCACCAGCCGTCAACCGCGGGTATGATCAGCGCAAAGTTGAAGACGCGCGCAATTTCGCCAATAAACTGTGGAACGTGGCCCGGTATGTGGAGGCACAGATCGGTGACAAACGCACGGTTGGTGTAGTCAAACCCAAAACTGACGCTGACCATTGGTTACTGGACAAGCTAGGGAAGGTGATCGCCGGTGTGGCGGCGGACCTCGACGGCTACGGTTTTGCGGAAGCTTACGAACGGTTGTACCACTTTGTGTGGGATGATTTTGCGGACTGGTACATTGAGGCGTCCAAGGCCAGCGAAAACTTGCCGCTGCTTGGGTACGCGCTGGAGTGCATTTTAAAGGTCATGCATCCGTTCGCGCCGTTTTTGACCGAAACCATCTGGCAAACACTCGCCTGGGAAAAGGAATCGCTGCTCGCGACGAGCGAGTGGCCCAAGCTTGATGCATTCACGAAGCCCGACAATCACGCCGTCAGCCGGTTCGAAGAAATCAAAGCGCTGATCAGCGACGTTCGCGGCGTGTACAAAAACTTGGATTTGCGCGCAGTAGCTCTGGAGCACAAGCCCAGTGAAGCCATCGACACCAATGCCGAAATTCTAAAGCGCATGGCTCGTCTGACCGCAATAACGGAGGTCAACAAGTCGACTGGATTGGCCCTAACCAGCAGCCGCATTCAGGCCTGGCTGGCTATCGACACCCAAATCGCCGCCCGCTACGCCGACAAGCTACGCGAAAAAGCGCAAGCCGAAGCTGACGCTGTCACCCGGCTGGAGGCTCGCCTCAGCAACAAAAAATACGTCGACAACGCACCTGAAGCCGTCGTGGCCCAAACCAAAGCACAGCTGGAAGAGACCAAAACGCGTTTAGCAGCTATTCAGGCGGAAGTCGCTCGTTTCACCGCGTAAGCACCCGTCAGAACTTGCAACTTTGTCGCAAAAAGTGGTAGGATGCACTGAGCATGACCTCGGTTCAAGACAGCTTTGCTCAATTGCTCAAAACGCAAGGCCACAGCGTCACCAAAGCACGTTTGGCCGTGTTCCGCGCGCTCGTAGGCAGTGAGCCGCTCAGCATGCACGAGTTGGTTGCGCGCAGCAGAGCAGTGGACCGCGCCAGCGTATACCGCACGGTCGAGCTGTTCGAACGCCTCAGCATCGTGCAGCGGCTCAACACCGGCTGGAAATACAAAATCGAATTGACCGACAAGTTTGCCGATCACCATCACCACCTGACTTGTACCTGCTGTGGCCAAACGGTCGCCATGAACGAACAAGAGCTGGAGAGTTTCATCGACCAGTTGGCCCGCAATCACGGGTTTGTGCCAGGGAGTCATCAGATCGAAATTCAGGGCCTATGCGCAGCATGCCAGGCCCTTGAGACGGCACCAAAAGCAGTATAAACTACAACATCGGTCCATTCATGCGCACTTGGACGGCCTCACGTACCATCTGGCCGTGTACTTCGTGGATTGCATCAAGGAGGGATTCGTTATACTCCAGCTCTGCAGAATCAGAGGGGCTGTCTTGCTCGATGAGGTCCTCTAAAACGCGGCCAGCCATTTCGTTAACTCGCTCGTTCCACTCCTTGTAATGTTCGTAGCCCCACATGCCTTCGCGCCACACAAAAAGCGGGCGACCAGCCGCATCACATCGCTCCAGACTAGGGTGCGACCACATGTCATTCTCGGCCGGTACAAGCACGCCGACGCAACCCGTCTTGGGGTCATGACTTACAATATTAAAAGGGCTGTTGCAATGCACCAGCGCGTCCAAACGCCCCAGGTCAGTTGGCGTCAAAGCCGTCATATGATGCTCGAGCTCATCGTCGGTGTGACGCGTTATGTCTGTGGTTAGGCACAAATCGTAGGCAGATTGAAGCGCAGGGCTCATATGGGAAAGTTGCGCCAAAGTCAGAAAACCAAGCCCCGGATAATGCGCGAGTTCATCACGCAGATAGTCTACCGTCCCCTCGACATCCAGCCAATTGGGTACATCATGCGGGTTCGGGCCGCCGGCGGCGTTAGATTCGGCACTCATAACCGCTATACGCTACCACTCTTGGTCGTGAGGGTCAAATGTATGTCGCGCCAGAGTGTTGGCCGGCATTACGCGGCTGGTTCCAGCGCGTCTTTGATGCGAGCGATGGACTCCTCTGGCCGGTAATCGTCGAACCAAAGCACATGCCAGCCATGTTTTTCGGCAGCCATGAGATTGCTACGGGCGTCATCGACCAGCAATATGTCGGCGGCAGGGCAGCCAGCTTGTTTGGTGGCGATGTCGTACATTTTGACTTCTGGTTTGATGGCTTTGACCTCTGATGAGTCGACGATAGCGTCGTAAGGCACGTCAGGTAACAATCCTTGGGCCAGCATAGCCTTGACAAGACCGGGCATAATGTTGGTTAGCAGCCCGACATAGTAACGCTCGCTAGCCCAACGCACGAGGTCCTGCATATCGGGGATGGGTTCGATCGCCTCGAGGTAGTACGCCTGCCAATCCAGCTGGTCGACGCCGATGGCTTTGGCAAACGCCTCGTTGAATTCGGCCATAGTCATAATGCCGCGGCAGACGTCGTCGTTGTAGTGCCAAAAAGTCGTTTCGATGACGTCGGCAGGTGCACCGCTGATTTCCGCCAGACGAGTGAAAGCACGGTGAAAAAACCGCACCAGACAGCCGTTAATGTCGAAATAAACAAAACGAATGCCGCTTTTGGAGCGCAGTTTGGGTCGCGCCTTAGCACGTGCAGGCGCCACGTTGCCGATCAGCTCGTCCAGCGTGATGCCGAGCGCGCTCGCAATACTCTGAATCGTAAAAATAGAAGGGGATTTGATGGCACCTCGTTCGATTTTGGTCAGCGTGGAATAGCTCAATCCCGCCTTCTGGCAAAGCGCCTGCTGCGTCAATCCGTTTTTGGTACGTACCGCCTGCACGCGGCGGCCCAACCCCTTCTCATCCATAGCCATATAGTACCAGTTGGCGATACAAAAAGCAACCGACTAGCCACAAACGGCCAGTCGTCTGTTCCCGGTTTGCAGCCAGGTGCGGTACAATGCAAGTATGGATATACTTCGACGATTTGGTGTGAACGTGGCCGCGAGTTTGCTGCCGATGGCGCTGTTTAGTTTTGGACTGGCGTTTAGTGTAATGCAAGTATTAGGGATGCCGGCGGCGCTCAAACAGGCCTTGGCACAGAGTGGGATTTATGATGTAGCGGCCAGCAATTGGCTGCACCAAGCACAGCAGTCAGCCGAAGGCAGCAGCAATACGATTCCAATCGATCAGCCTGCCGTGGCGGACGTCGTCAACAAGGCGTTTCCGGCGTCATCCATTCAGCCACAAGCCGAAAAGGCCATCGACAATATGTATGACTGGCTGCACGGCAAAACACCAACGCTGCGGTTTTCAATTGATCTGCAGGGCAATCAGTCGGCGCTGGTCAGTAATTTGACGGACTATGTAAAACAACACGCAGCAGCGCTGCCAACTTGCCCGGCCGGATCGCCAGCTGTCAATGTCGATCCATTCCAGGCGACGTGTTTGCCAGCAGGCATAACACCGGATATGGTTGCCCAGCAGGCAGAGAGCCAGATTAACCAAAATAATTTTGCGAAGCAGGCCAACGTGAACGCCAACACCCCAGACGCGAGCGGGCAAACCGCCGCGCAGCGGCTCAGCAAAGTGCCCAACATCTACAACGCCGTACAAAAGAGTATTTATTTGACAGGCGTGCTGGCATTGACGTGTTTGCTAGGTGTTATTTTTCTGTCGCGGCCGTGGCGAACTGGAATCCGGCGCGTCAGTATTTCGGGCCTGGTTATCGGCGGCCTGGGGGCACTATTCGCATGGCTGAGCGTGTACGCAACAGGGAAGTTAGCGAGTTTTGTAACCAACTCGGCGGGCGGAACCAACACCTTTCAGACGAGTATCGCGGACATAGTGCACACGCTGGCGGCCGACATACGTGCCTGGTGGCTTGGCTACAGCATCGGCCTGATTGTACTGGGTGTCATCGGCCTATTGTCACTCAAATATCTGCACATGCGTGAAGCAGCCAAGCCACCGGAACACGACGTACATGTCGTGACTAACTAATCCAGCTGCTAACGGAATCACTGCAGCGGGTGCGCCGACTTGAGGGCGTCGAACTGCTTTTGAATGGTGGAGCTTTTGAGAATCGCAGTGTCAGGGTTCGTGCTTTCGGCCAATGCCAGACTACTACCGGCGTTGAGCATTTGCAGCACACCCTTGGCCAGCGACAGGCTATCCTTGTTCGTGATAGCGCCCTGAATGTTGTTCAGCCCGTCCTGCAGCTGCGTCATATCCTGTAAAATAGTGTCATGGAATTGCTTGAAATCAGCCGAGGGCTTTAGCTTTTGGAGGTCAGCAATGTACGCGCCCGTCGGTGCTATGCCAGATTGCGTGGCGGCCTGAATGTGCGGCACATCTTTGGCGGCGTTCATAGCGTTTAGCGCGGCTTGTAGCGCCGGCACATCCTTGACGGTAGCGGTTTCAAAATCTCGCATGTAGCTGATCATGGTCTGGTACGTTGTTAGGAAGGTGTTGGTCTGGTCGATGTACGTTTTCACCTTGCGCTGGGTTTGCTGTGCTGTTTTACCGGCTCCCAAGAGTGTTGCACCAGGCAGCAGTTTCAAACTATTATTTTGTCTCTGTAGATCGTTCGTTTTCTCGTGTGCGGTCAAGATAAGTGTATTGGTGTCGGCAAAGTCTTTGGCGTCAGCTGTAGGGTCGGTATTGTCTTTGACGAATACATCCTTGGTGCTAAACGCCCGCCATGCCTCGGCGACCGCTGCGGATTGACCGTTGAAGGGTGCCGTAATGCCCGAACTATAAGCGTCCGCCTGCCGTTTGGGCACGACCCAGGCGTACATCGCTACAAAGACTACTAATAAAATGATGTCCAACACAGTTATGGCAAGCACGAGGCTGCGCTGGGAAGTGGAGTTTTGATTCATAATAAAAACGCTTATGTTACTTTAGGTTAAATATAACACAAGCGTCAGTCGCGCGATATTTTGTTGGCGGAGAGGGAGGGATTCGAACCCTCGATAGAGTTACCCCTATACTGCATTTCGAGTGCAGCGCACTAGACCAACTATGCGACCTCTCCAACTGGCCCCATTGTAAATCACCTCTGTTAATCTGGCAACTGGAATATCGCGCCGGATGATTCTAGCTTTCTGCCGGGCACCGCATATTTACTTTCCCGCGCCTGAGACCCCAGATCAAGCCTAGACGTCTTGCGCCCGCAGAGGCTAGCAATCTATCGCTCCTTGTGTTAGAATGACATCTGTTACACGCACCCGTAGCTCAGCTGGATAGAGCGTTGGCTTGCGGAGCCAAAGGTCGTAGGTTCGAATCCTATCGGGTGTACCAAACCAAGAGCCCGTCCTAGCGATGGGCTTTTTGTTTGGTCAAGCCATGATTGACAAACACCTGGCTGAAGCCTACAACGCTCGCTACGGCAGCACCCGATAGGTCGCGTTGCCTTGGGAGTTCAAACTATCTGCATACTTTGCTATAATTAGGGCAAAGGAGCAAGAAGAACACTACTCACGAATTAGTGTTGGCGGCGCGCAAATACCGTGGCCGCCAATCCATGTACCACCAAACATTCGCCGGAAATTGTATTGAAAATCCGGGCGATCGCTGTTTTGACAGCGGGCTCGGCCCGGACGTTTTTGACTGTTCTGGATTTATATTGCGTGTGATTTGCGATGTCACCGGCCAGGACGTGCGCGACCTAGCGAACGTCCGCCACGTGCGTGACATGTGGCGCGCGGCGGGGGAAGCGGGCAATGCTATGTTTCAGGTGGCGGACCTTGCAACCCTCGTGCCCGGCAATCTAGTCGTAACCCGCCGGATATACGATGTCGACGGGGAAGTGGTCGAAATGCCCGGCCACATTGGCATTGTCACCGATGCTAGTGTGGAACCTCCGCGCTTTATCCATGCCTCAACCTTCAACCGCGAGGGCCAGGTCAAAGAACGCCAAATGCTAACCTCCGCCACCATCATCGGCGCCATCGCCGTCGATCTCAACGCGTGCGCCGCGCGTGCCGCGGCCTAATGCTTTGTAGTTACAGCAAGCCGTTGGCAGTTTGTTTGCGGGCGTTAGCGACCCATTTTTTGATCCATATGTCTTCGATCCTATCGATGCGCCCCGTTAGCGAACCGAGGAGAAGGGAACCCATTTCTAGTTTCCTGCGGACCGGAGTGAATGGCGTCGTTTTAATAGTAACGGATGCGAAAGGTATGTCGTTCGTCCCTAATATTTCTCGGAGTGCGGACTCATGCCTAGAGCCTACGTTATACCCGAGGCGGGGCCGTTGGCCGCCGACAGATTGCATAGTTATAGCGTGCTCTCCTAAATCCCGCACAATATATAGATCACGTCGTGGATCGCCTCGTTCTAGGCCGTCCTCCTTGGACGCATCGGCTATTTTGCATGGAATACCGCGCAGCGTTGCACGCACCGCAGCGTGCTCAAAAGGATCCATGATCCGAAGCGCTGCTGCCGCCTCCAACAGCGCCAACATATTAGGAATGGAAAAGTGCACAGGATCCCCAATAGCCGACGGTATGGCGATCGTGTCCTCCTGAGGCCCTGCTGACGCAACCAAACCGTCAAAGTGCACAGGGTCGATATAGGGCGATCCCTCCGCTCTGCATATGGCCCTACCCAATACCAAATCGGGAGTTGGCTGATAACTGTAGTCGTTCCACTCCTGTGCCAAGACATCACCACGCTCTGCATCAAGACTTGCTACGAAACTATCCATACCGCGATATTCACGCGCGCCCACGCCGCCCAATACCATCGGACCATGCTCACGCGTGCTCGTCGGCATTCCATGCATGGCAAAACAAAGCCGTAAATCCACAGCGCGCAACGCATGGATATGTTCACTGGTAACTATCGGCATGTCTGCTACAATACCACTTTAATACAATGCGGGGAAGGAGCAGTATGAGGTGTCCCGTTTTTACCGAACAAGAACCGTGGATTGATGCCGTTGTCGCACAGCACGATGAGCGTTTTGGGCAGGCTACTAGGGCGGGCGTCTATATTGACATGGTCATCACCGACGTTGACGACGTAGTTTTGGACGCCGATAAGCGGTGGCACGAATACTATGCTGACATGTGTGATCAGCCCGACCAAGCCGTACCGCTGGAAGCGTTCAGGACAGGGTACCGGCAATTTATGGAACCGTTGACCGACGACTACGATGCGCTCAAAACACAACTTATACACGACCCGGAGTTCCATATAAACATACCGCTCATGCCCGGCGCGGACGTGCTGCCCGGCAGAGGCAAGGACCATCGCTACCCGCATGGCTACATAACCACCCGGCCAGCCGTACTGGGCGAAGTTACCGCCGACAACCTAGAGCGGCTCGGGCTGCACGCTGCGCCGCTGCTCGTGCGTTCCGAGCAGTTCGACTATGCCAGCACTATTGATTTCAAGGTCCGCGCGCTGGTTGGACTGCGGCGGGCATTGGACCCATCGCCCCAGCGGACGGTAGAGCAGTCACCCCTTACGTGCCTAGGGGTTCATTACATCGACGACTACAAAGATCTTGTGACGCGAGTAAATCAGGTTGGCCAGCAGGAGTTTGGAGATTTGTATGCGACTCATTACACACCCCCATTGACGTGGGCAAAGATATTACGCGACGAGTTGTGCCTCAACGATGACCAGCCGCTGTAGCGTCGGATTCGCCAGCATGCTACTATGACGATAATGTCAATCATTGGCTTGCTGGTTTTGCTCGTAGTCGTCCTGGGTATTATAGGAACTGCTGCATTGGCCATCATGTCCCGGGGAAGCGCAGCACAGGCGCTGGCGGCACGCGCCTTGCAGCTGCAAAGCATGGGCGTGACCGAAATATACCTGTTATACGGTGGCAAAGGCGCGTATATGCCTTCGCTGCCGCTCAGCGTTCCATCGGTTTGGAGCGTACTTGGCACCGGGTTTTTAGCCTACATGGTACCCGGTATGTTGATCGTGGAATTTGCCTGGGCCGGTCAAACGCGCCCGTTCTTTAAACTGACTCCAGGCATGCCTGTCCAAAAAACCGTCATATACATTCGGGGTCAAAAGCTACCTGCGCTCCGTTTGGGCAGCCACAATTACACCGCCGTTGGGGTTGGGCTCGTAACGACCGAAGCTGTACAAGAAGGCCTGGCATTGCGCGACCCAACGCGCGCCATCGCCTACACCACCACACTGGCGGGCGCGCTTTCATCATATGGGTTTACTCCCATTGATTGAGCAGGCTTGCCGGCTCAACACCTCTGTCCCAATTACACTTCCTATTGCAAAAATACTGTTTACGTGGTATAGTTATATTCCAGCTAAGGAGTTGCTATGCCAAACGTAGTTCGCGGCATTAATGAACAAGTTCCACCACTAACACAGACGTTACCCGCGCTCGAAAGCCGTATCGAGACAGCGCTGGATGGTGCCAAACCACAACGACACGCCATGGGGTGGACAGCTACTAGTAGCTGCTTAACTTATCCTGAAGGGGATGCCGCCGAACTGCTTCTCGTTATACGGAACACCGACCCTGATGACCCCCAAGACGGCGGCCGATATGAATTACAAACCGGCGCCGGCGAAATCATCTCCTGGCCACAGGGCGCAGTAGCCGAAGAGGACGTTACTTACGTGGTGCCAGGATACAGACCCAGCAACCTGAGACGTCCGGCCGCTGACTTCTTGAGCGCGCTGCAAATCGCACAGCCGCTTAATCCGCGAACGCATAGTATTGTTCGCGAACAAACCGAAACAGGTGCATGGCGTACAAGACTCGAGCCAAAGGCAGCTACCCGTGGTCTGGCCCGATGGCTCGGCTCACGACGCTCGTAAGCGCTCGCAACAATTGTCAGAACCCTTAGGCCGTCCTGTCGTGCGCCCTCGGCTGACTCGCGCTAGCCAGATCATTCGACCGTAGTGCAGCCAATACGTCGGTTAGGCCGCTCGGAGAATGAGGCAGCAAAATAGTGTTTGTTTCCGATGCGCTGGCGACATCGCGCAGCATATCGGTGTAGCCGGTCAGCGTAACCAAGCGCATAGCTTCTTCAGGACTAACGCCGGTGGCGGTGGTGAAATGCTCGACCGATTCGCGCAGGCCGTTCATAATGGCGCGGCGCTGCGCGGCGATACCTTCACCTTGAAGGTGCTTGCTTTCAGCCTCGGCTTCGGCACGCTTAATGACCAAGGTCTTGTCCGCTTCACCCTGCGCCACGGCAGCTTCCTGGTTGCGGCGCGAGGCGTTAATGCGGTTCATGGCGTCCTTTACATCTTGCGGCGGGTTGATGTTGAGCACCAAGGCCTTGACGATCATAAAACCATATTCATCCATACGCTGACGCAGCGCGTTTTCGATGGCCAACGAAATTTCTTCCACGTCAGAATACGTCGAGTCCAGGTCCAGCGCCGGCACCTTGGATCGTACTACATCAGAGGTAAACGCCTCCATCTGCGCCTTCGGATTATCTAGCAAATAGTAGGCTTCCTGCACGCGGTTGCCATCTACTTTGTACTGAATCGCGACTTCAACCGTTACGAACACATTGTCGTGCGTTTTGGTTTCAATCGCCAGTTCCAGCTGCTCAACTTGCAAGCTAACCCGCGCGGCAACGCGGTCAATAAACGGCAAGCGTGTGTGCAATCCCGGCCGCGCCAGGCGCAAAAATTTGCCAAAACGCTCCACCACGCCCACCTTTTGCTGCTCAACCGTAAACAGTCCTGCCCCAATAACTACTAATACCAACAAAATCACGATAATAATTACCGGCGTCATCTCTGTACCTCTTTACAACTCCTATTGTACGCCCGTCTGTCCAGCAGGGGTAGAATAGCTTTTTTATACAAATTGTGTTGTAACTATAAAAGTGACTATTGTTGAAGGTGGGACCCGACTATTACGATTACCGACTTAGGTTTTTCCACGTCAGGAATCCGTCGCTAGAGCTTGACCGGCTGTTTAGGGAAGCCCTTTTTGAGCGCTTTGACAATTGCCTCTTGTAATTGCGGCGTGCGGAAGGGCAGCTGCTCGAACGCCTTGAGCGTTACCCAGCCGGGCTGATGCATGTTCATTTGGTAGTTGTTCATAATCGCTTCTTCGGAAGTGTCCTGAATGGCAACGTCCGCGTGCGGTGCGACTTCACACAGGTAAATGTACTGGTCGTTGTATGGTGCATGGTGCTCTTCGTAAAACACCAAGCTGGCAGCAGTCACCTGCAGGCCAGTTTCTTCCAGAATTTCGCGGACCAAGCCTTGTTCCGGCGTTTCGCCATCGTTGATGCGTCCGCCGACCAGGGTAAAATACTGACTGCCGTATTTGTTGCGATGCATGACCAGCAGTTTACCGTTTTCAATAATAATAGCTCGCGCCGCTTTTCTCACCCCGGTAGTATACCTCAGTTGCGTCAGATGTGATAGTCGTGCCTCCGGTGATGTCATTTTCCGGCAACCAAACAGCCTGTTAACAGATGTAGCGATTTGTTACCATGTACCGATGACTACCTTGCAACATCCAACAGTGACCAGCGACACCTACGTACAATCTCTTTTGCGGCAACAATTTGCGCAGCGTTTTGCACGCCTGGATACCGCCGAGCTTGTGCAGCAATTGGCCTTCATGATTCAGGGCCATCCCAGCAAAGGCGTTAAGGTCGTACTGCTTGTCGGTGGGGCCGGTAGCGGCAAGACAACGCTCACTCGCCGGCTCGTCACCGCCTTACGCGCCGGTGGGATAAAGGCGGATTCCATTTGCACTGACGATTACACCAGGGGTGATCGCGCTTGGCGACAGCGGCAGTTTGAAGGCGAGCAGCTCCGTCATCCTCATGGCAAATATGATTTTGATTTCATGAACCGCACCATTGCCGCTATTCGTTCCAACCGTGACGCGAAGCGGGTGATCAAAGTACCGACATACGATCCCGCCTCTGGCCTCGCCATCGACATGGGTGAAAAGCACTATACACATGCAGTCAGTGTGCTCGACGTGCTGTTAGTAGAAGGGGATATGTCGGAGGTTACACAGCCCGATCTCACCATATATCTCCATGTGCCGGATGAGATACGACTTCAAAAAAGAGTCGAACGTGATCTGGCGGAACGGAGCTACGCCCATCCGCAAGCCATCGTCGACAGCTTCAATCTGCGGCACACCAACCAACATTTGCCGTTTACGCTGCCAGCCGCCGATCAGGCAAATATCATCATTATGGGTGACATTCTAGGCAAAATATGGTATTATGATCTTTTCGAAAGGGCAGTAAGAGCGGTGGGCTTATCAGGGTGATGGGCGCCGATTTAGAATATTGGCTTACCCGCGGGGCAAGCAAGGATGTCATGATGCAGCCGGGCGAACCGGCAATAGTGACAACACCCGTGGCAACGATCCTTTCGGCACTACGCACGGCCTCCAGCAAGTCAACGTATACGTCGGCAATGCTAGCCTCCGCGTGCCCGCTGCCTAGGGAAATTGTCTCCAGAACGGCTTACGCCCGGAAAGCGGCAAACTTGCGTCGCCACGCGTAATGCCCAAGTGCGGCCATAACGCTCGTCGCGGCGACCAACGCCAACACATTGCCCGGCCCGGTGTTCGCAAGCTGCGATGGTGTCTGGTTGGCGGGAGCCGCCGATTTGGCTGCTGTGTTGGTTGTCTTTTGCGCGTTTGCGTTTACGCCAGCGGTCTGCTGCGAAGTATTCTTGGCTGCGGTGGGTGCTTTTTTATCTGTATGCCGCATGAAAAGCGCCCACACCACAACACCGATCACGACGACTAACACAACCCCCAAAAAGAACCTCTGTAAAATTGTTCGGTCTTGTGCGTCCATATATCCTCCTGCTTGCATTTATAGCATAAACGTTATCGCTGTGCGACCGTATGCCGTGCAAAAACAAACAGAAAGCGCAATAACAGGGGAGATTTAAAACCGGATCCGGGCTGCGATTTGGTCGAATATGTCGTGCTGGCGCTGCTCGAGAGGCAGGTACTGCGATATAGCGTCGACGATCTTTTGTTCGTCTTTGGGGTCATAATAAATGCTGATCGGCGGCATAAAACGCTTGAGAGGAATGAGCATAATACTCGAAAATGCGCCCTCCTTCATAACGGCAAACGAACGAAATTCAGCGTAATGATACTGCTTGCCGCCGATTTCGAGGCCGACATGACTGAGGTTGTAGTCCAACACGCGTGGCTTGCGGCCACCTGAGGCCGCGAACAAGCCCACGACGAGCACGATCACAATAACTGATAACAAATCCCTGGTCACAAACCAACCTACGGCAGCGAGCACTACACCGATCAGGATAAGCAAGGCGTACCACGTAACGCCCTTTTGGTGGGCGATGAATTCCGAGGCCGTCCAGTGCACATCAGGTTGGGCAGTGGCGGCAGTCGTATCGGTAAGGCCCAGCAGGTGCTCGATTTCTGCATCTTCGGCGTCGGGCTGTGCATCAGCGGATTCAGCATCGGCCTCTGGCCTGTACCAGTTCGCCGGTCCGGCATTTTGGGGTGGCTGAGGTGGCTGCGACGGCGGTGTCTGTGGCGGCTGAGGCATGGGCTGTTGCTCGGCGCCGGGTTGCTGTGGATGATCCCCATTCATAACCGTTATTGTACACGAAATCACAGCCAAACAAAACGAAAAGACCCACGCGTGAACGCAGGTCTTCTCGATGGCGGAGAGAGAGGGATTCGAACCCTCGCGGGGACTCGCGCCCCCCTAACGATTTAGCAAACCGTCCCCTTCAGCCACTTGGGTACCTCTCCAGCTGAAGGAATTTTGGTATTGTACCGCGAATTGCGGTGCGACGGAAGAGCAGTTGCTAAGTTGCCGCTGTGCTGTCCGTAGCTGGCGGAAGGGGTGGGATTCGAACCCACGGTACCGTTGCCGGCACGACGGTTTTCAAGACCGTTTCCTTAAACCACTCGGACACCCTTCCGTAACAGAGGTGATTATAGCAGATTTTTGTTTGGAGTGCTAGTTGTTTGTCGGTCAGGCCTCCTTTTACCCTACAGGCCAGGTTTCGTCCCTTGGGGCGCTGCTATTTAGGCGGCCACGGTCAGTGGAGTAAAAGCTGGCTAAGTTGTTTACAACCTACGCCATGGCGAACACGGCGGCGATGACTTCTGCGGCGCCAGCCGCTTTCAATGCCCGTGCGCCAGATTCCAATGTGGCTCCCGTTGTAATAACATCATCAACTAAGATGATCCGGCGATTGGCAATCGAGGCGTTAGGTCGCGGTTGGAACGCCGTCTGCATCTGTTGCAGTCGTTGTGCACGCGTTTGGCCCAGCTGGCGCGACGCATTGTTGCGCACCAGCAACCGCCGACAGGGAAGGTTAAGCTCACGCGCCAGTACTCGCGCCAAGCGCGCCGCCTGGTCATACCCGCGTGCGCGTACGCGGGCTGCTGCCGTTGGCGCGTACGTCACCGTGTACGTTTCCAAATGATCCAGCGCTCTGAGCTGGAGGGCCATCACTTTGGCCATTGGTTCGGCAGCGGCACCGGCGCGGCCAAATTTAAGGGCATGCAGCAAAGCCTTCGCATTCTCATCGTAAGAGGTCGCAGCATATACTCCGTCCAGCGATTTACTCGTTTGGCAGCGCTCGCACATCCGTTCCGGGCCGCTCGCCGCAGAACATGCGTAGCAACGGCAGGGCACAGCGGGCAAACACGCGCTACATGTCACACAGAGCAGATCGCCCTCCCGGCAACAGATAGCGCACATGTGCGGTGCGATTAAGCGTAGTAATGGTTCTAACATCTTGGCGTTGTGTTTATTGTGTTGTAAATAAGTGTTTTAATGGTTGCACGCTGTTTTCCATCTAAGCTATACTGCTAATAACACAAAAACGCAAGAGTAATGAATTAACTCGTGGAGGGTAACAACTATGGCGCGACGCAATCGCGACGACGACCTTTTACTGGAAGAGGATGAGCTGACCGCCGCCTTTCTTGGCGACGACGACACGGTCGTTGCCGATAACGACGCTGCAGCAGCCGCTCAACCAGCGGTCACTAACGACGAGTGGGATGAAAGCGACGACCTACCCGGTCAGCTCGCTGTTGATGTATACGAAACTAAGGAACGCTTGGTCGTCAAGGCTCGCACCGCTGGTGTAAACAAGCACGATCTGGACGTTAGCATTTCTGACAACACGTTGAGCATTCGCGGCACACTTTCGGCTGGCAATGAAGACGACGTTGTTAATTACTTCGTACAGGAGTGTTACTGGGGCGAATTTTCGCGCAGTATTGCGCTGCCTGTTCCGGTGAAGGAAGAAGAGATTGAAGCCGTTCTGAAGGATGGCGTTTTGACCATCAGCTTTACTAAAGTCAAGCAAGACACAGTCAAAAAAATCCAGGTCCTTTAGCGACCAACTGCTGCATAAAACACCGCTACCACGAGCGGTGTTTTATTTTATGCGTCCGAAAAAGATGAATGCCAAACCGCCATTCGGTAAAGTTCCGATAGAGCAGGGCACGGGCGATAAAAAAACCGCCTGGGTTTTCGCCCAGGCGGTGGCTCTATGCTGGTTTTGGTTTAGGTGGCAGACGTAACTTTGTCCAAGACGAATTGCACGATGAACTGAGCAAGGGCAACTACTACCAGACCGATGATGGCGTAGATAATCGTATTTTTGGCGTTACTGACGTTGCCGGAGTCACCACCAGAGGTAACGTACCGGAAACCACCATAAATAATCATGATGACCGAAACGATGCCGACGATGACCGAGAAAATGTTAACGACCTTAGTGATCAGGTTGTTAACGCCAGTCGTACCAGCAGTAACGTCACAGCCGCCAGTTTGCTGGGTGCTGAGCGTCGTACCACATTTCAGGTTGTCCTGAATTGGGTTGTTTGTAGTGCCCTGGGCGTAAGCCGGAACAGCCAGTGCCAGCGGGCTAAGCAAGCCCAGAACCGCTGCCAGGGTGACAAGTTTTTTACGAATGTTGTTGAACATTACAGTGTCCTTTCTTAAGAGCCTTTGCTTAGTTTATAGCACATAAGCATGATGGTTTTCAATATGCTCGCTTGGTCAATACTACGTTCCCACCTCCTGTTGTAATCAAAGATTAGCCAATACGTACTTAGCCAGCGTTTGAGCCAGCGCCGCAATGACCAAACCAATAAGGGCATAAACAACGGTACTTTTGGCACTGGTAATCTTGCCAGAATCGCCACCAGAGGTAACGTACTTAAAGCCGCCAACCATGATCATAATGACCGACAGAATACCGACCACCAAGCTCATAATTTTAACGACAGTTTGAATAACACTATCGACCGTGGGCCCGCTACCAGTACCGCCAGCCGCGTTAATACCAGATTGCACATCGCCTTTTGCGTCAGCAAACACGGCGGCATGCGGCACGACCAAAGCAGCGATAACGCCGAGGCTAACGACTGCCAGTGCCATGAGTACTATCTTTTTTTTCATCTTGATCCTTACACTCTATTAAGTACGAATAATATGAGACCCTGCGCCAGCACGACGATGACCAGACCGACTGCAGCATACACAACGGCGTCTCTGGCTTCGCCAATTTTGCCCGGGTCGCCACCAGAGGTAATATACATGATGCCCGCCACAATCATAATGATGATCGAGGCTATGCCTGCAAGGTAGCTAATTAGCCGGGTCGCCTGCGTGATTTTGCCATTCGCACCAGTTAACGGGTCAGAGCCGTTCGCCTGGCAGGCGGCAGAACCCGATGAACCGCCAGTGGAGCACGCGTCCGCAAATGGGTTGAATGCCGCACTCACCGTAACTGGCATCAGCAAAAGGCTACCGGCGATGGCCAAAAAAAGCAACTTCAGGCGCTTCACGATTAAAACCATCCTGTTACGAAATTCACGATGCCGAGCGCTGCCAGGCACACGACCAAACCAATCAGCGAATATAATATGGTGTTTTTAGCCTGAGCCACGCTACCGGGATCGCCGTGCGACAGCACATAGCGCAGCCCGCCAATCGTTACCATCAGCAAGCATATGGCGCCAACGATCGAAAACACGATGCTCAAAATAGTCTGAAAATGGCCCGCATCGGCGGCAGGAGTAGGGAGCCCATTGAGCTGGACGACCGAACTAACTATCGTTTGTTTAAACAACGAGACGTCCATACCTACCCAAGCCTATTGCCGATAAATGATACAACTGCCACCGAAATCATAGCAATGACCAACCCCACCAGGGCGTTAATAATAGTTTCCTGCGCGTTCTTGGTCTTGTCCGGCTGGCCCTGACTGGTGATGTACGAAATGCCGCCGTAAATAACAAATGCGACCGCTACCAACCCGGCAATCCGCAGCGCCATTTCCAGCACGCCCATCAAAATCAGGGTGATATCGCCACTTTTCCACTGGAGGCCATCCTTTAGGTCGCAGTAAGCGACGCCGAGCTTGTTCTGTTGATCGCCGGCGCCAATAGTAATCATGCGCCCGGCTTTTACCAGGTATTTATACCAAGCGCTTATGCCAAAAAAGGTGGCATTCGCATCACATCCATCAGCAAAATGAGAAAATAGCTGCCAAAGCATATACTAGAACCCCGCCATATTACAAAATTCCTCCTGGCAAGAACCATTGCAGGAAAGCCGCCAGGAACAGATAAGCCAAAAATGCCACGATTGAGTTGGTGAGCCGCTTGCGTGCTTCGGCGACCTTGCCTGGATCGCTGCCTGCTGAACCGAACTGGATGGCGGCGACCACAATGGAGATGGTGACTACCAGCCCCATAATCACCGTCAGCACCTGAACAGCCGGGTCAACCCAGTCAGTAATAAGCGCGTTACAGGAAACCTGCTGACAGCCGTCTTTGACGACTGGGTCGGCTGTCGGATCGGTTACTTTTTGGGCAATACAAGGTGTGTCTTGTTGAACAAATTGGCCATCTTTTACCTGGCAATAGTGCGAACCGTCCGAACTGGATTGCGCGTATACCGGCTGCACGGTCGCCAGTGCGCCGCCGACCATTCCCACGACCGTCAGAACGCTCATTGCGACAGCGTAGCCAAAAGAGTGTTTTTTGATTTTTGAGCTTTTAAACATAACGTTTATCGATTACAGCACTAAGTATACGGTCACCTCGCCCGGAAGTAAATATAAGTGTCGAAAAAGTGCGGGCGAGCAACGCGGTTTATTATAGCCCAGTAGGGCAGGGCGTGCTATCATAAGGACAAATGCGCGGCATACAGAATAAGGTCACTTTGGGCACGATTTTAACTGGTGTATTGCTGGTGGTTACCTCCATTATAAGCAGCACTGTCCCTGTTTTTGCGCAGCGGGGCGCGCCCGCTCCAACGCCCACTTTCAACTGGGTTGACAAGACTGACATCCGTGCTGACAATTTTACGGCAGGTAACGTAAGTGGTGGTACGTTTGATTTTACCAATCAAGGCAGTGGGACCGAATACTTCGCGACGCTCGCTCAGTCCTGTAATAAGCCCAAAATATCCACCGACCCCAACAATCCCGGCTCAGCAACACTCTATACGTACGAAACAGGTGGCGCGATCAATGGCCAGACACCGCCGTGCACTGAAAGCCGGACCAACATTACTATTGGCAGCACCGATAAATACACTGGTGGTCCTTCACCGACCAGCACCAGCGACTACCACGATGCCACGTTCGCATGGAGCGATGCCAACACCATTAAAGTAACGGGCACCGTGAACGATAGCTTTATTAAGGACTCTGCTGGCAACTTTGAGCGCCAGGGGCAACCGAATGTGCAATCCAACTGCCGTGACCTCATCACGCCCGACAGCAACGACCCCACCAAGGGAACGCTCAAGATCGCATCGTTCTACCGCAATACCTGTTCGCAGACGAATCAGGCGATCACACTTAATAATTCCGATATTGCCAAGGCTGCAGCTGCAGCTGCCACCCAAAACCAAGTCACCGCTTGTTCGTTAGCTGTCGGGCAATCGCTTGGCGGGAAGGCGATTTCGTGGTTTACCTGTCCTGTCACTGAATCTATAAATGGTGCCGTCGGCGCCCTAGACGACCTAGTCAACAGCAACCTGCAACCCGACCTCACCATCTTTGACAAAACCGGGTCCTACCATGCGGCCTGGAACAGCTTCCGGGTTATTGCCCTGGGCATTGT
>Ga0157373_10000166_pt1 | contig 53680 bp, 44 predicted proteins | sample C65metaG_FD_113460 | JGI IMG/M metagenome (GOLD analysis project Ga0157373, IMG submission 113460) | Corn rhizosphere microbial communities from Kellogg Biological Station, Michigan, USA - C6-5 metaG | ecosystem: Host-associated > Plants > Roots > Rhizosphere > Soil | place: USA: Michigan... | reverse complement strand
TCACGGTAATCGTAATTATTAATTGCATCAAATCCTTTTTCAATAACGTTGTCGTCGATCATTGCCTTAACGGTAGCCGCTGCCAGATCGGCCATGATGAACAACCGGCGCAAAAAAGTTTCGGCATTTTGAACATCTCCTGCAATTTTCTTGATCCATGCCACCAGGTCGTCAAGAATATTTTTCAACAAAGAATAATTCCGGTTATTCGCTGCTATGGAAGCAGAAGAAGTCAAAAGTTTTCCGGCATCAGAATATTCGGCATTTGCCGCAACCATCAACGGACTGTATTTCTGTTTCAGAAGAGCCGTACTTGCTGTATCTGCCTGTATCCTTGCCTTCACTTCCGGCGTAGTTTCTACACTAAATTCTTTTTCTTTCTGGCTGATCCAATCTACTATCCGGATAATATATGCTTCAATGGAAGGCGGGGGAGTGGAAGTGCCGGGCGTGAGGTCATTGGACCATAATTTAAATGGCCAATGCAGCCACTGCCCGTTAATTTGTTCTTCGAGACAAATAAAATCATATCCTGTAAATGCTTCCTGCCATGTTGCCAAAGGAGTCCCCGGTTGCCGGTTGTTGGCTTCATAAACCTGCTGAATCATGTTGAAAGCGTTATCATAAAAACCAAACCACAAATGAAGACCGTGTTCTTCAATTCTTTCTCCCGCGGATCTGTTTCTGCCACTGGCGCCTTTGCCGCCCAGCCTCCAGCCAATCTGGTAAACGGTTATATCATATTTTGTTTGCCATGAAGGATCAGAGGTGAGTTGAAAAACGGAGGTCAATGATCCCATTCCGCCACCTAAAACTGCTATCTTTTGGATTGCCATTTTTATTTTATTAGAATTTAATGAATTCGATGTAAGAAAGCTTCCAATCGTAATCCAAAAGGAAGGAGCCCAGCGGATTTTCTGTAATGGCCGGTGAAGTCATCAGTCCCGGCGGCATAAACTGGCAGGATGAATTGGTTACATCTAATCCTGTTGGTGATATATCCTGGTTTTCAAAAAAGATCTTGTAAACAGAAGTCACGTATCCATAAGGCCCATGCTCTATCACCGGCAATTGCAGTATTGGTGCAATTGTTTGAAAATTAGGAATTGATTTATCGGGTTGTAAAAATCCCGCCATCAATGATAAACCAGAAACCAAAGTATTACCAGCATCTTCATCAATAACATTAAAAGAGCCTGCATCTACAGTAAATCCGGCCATCTCTTTATTGAATTCCCAAAAAATTCTTCCGCCCAAAACTGCAAGCAGACTATCTAAATACAGAACCGGCAAATAACAATAAGGTCCTTTACCATTGTATTGCGGCTCTTTAAACTGAACATAGGGCAGCATCACGATAAATTCATTATAATGAAGATTGAGTATCGAGTCTGATGCGGCCGCTATTCTTTCCAGGTTCAGATTCGACTTCAGCCAGGTGTCATTAAACATTAGCAAAAGAGGATGTTGTCCGTCGGGCGTAAATTGCTGTGGCGCTAAAACGAGATCGTCCGGCAAAAGCGATTGTAAAAAATCCGAAGCAGCGCTAAAAAATGCAAATTTTCCATTGCAATGGCCTTCTAACGGATATTCCTGAAGGACTTCCAACCTTTGTTGATCCCCGGTGCTGACAGGCATACAAAATAGATTTGTAAATGTTTTAAATGATCAGGGGAAATTTCACAGGACGAGAAGTCAGGGGATAACAGATGATTACCAAATGTACAAATAAATTTATTTGACAATAAATTTAATTATTCTGCTAAAGACGTAAGAACAACCGAATAATGAAAATTACAAAACCGTGATATTTGTTTGTTTATTGGATTGGCGGGAGGTGAAAGTTGCGCCCACAAAAGCAGTAAGGATGCGACATGTTTTTATGAGCGAAACCAGTATGCATTCCAATTTTTTCACTTCTTACTAATCCGATACAGATCTCCGTTATCAGAAATTGCATAAAGCACATTGTTCATGTAGGCTACATCGCGAAAGCGCTGGTCTTTGTCGGTAAGTAATCTTTCTTCACCCACTACTTTGTTGTCTTTGATTACAAGCCTGTCAACATGCTGTCCGCTTAGTGCAGCAATAAATAAATTGTTTTTCCATTCGGGTATCGCATCGCCTTTATAGAAACAAATACCGCTGGGCGAAATCACCGGATCCCAATAATAAACCGGCTGCTCCATACCTTCTTTCTGCTGAATGCCGTCGCCTACTTTTTCACCGCTGTATTCAATGCCGTAAGAAATAACAGGCCATCCATAATTTTTTCCTGGTTTTATCAAATTGATTTCATCGCCACCGCGCGGACCAAATTCAGATTCCCATAATTCCCCTGTGGCATCAATATCCAATCCCTCGGGATTGCGATGTCCATAAGAATAAATATCAGGAAGCGCACCGGCTGTGTTGAGAAACGGATTTCCCTGTGCTGGCTTGCCATCGGTAGTTATTTTGATTATTTTACCAAGATAGGAATCCAATTGCTGAGCCTGCACTCTTGCAGATGTAATTGACTTTTCTCCAATACTTACAAAGAGATTTCCATCTTTATCAAATACCAATCGTGAGCCGTATTGCAAGGTGCTGTTGGTAGCCGGAGTTGCCCTGAATATTACAGAAACATTTTCAACTTTTCCCGCAGCTTCATTCAGATTTCCCTTTGCAACAGTTGTCAAACTTCCATCCTGGTATTTTTCTGAATAGCTCCAATACATCATTTTATTGGAGGAAAAATTGGGATCAAATGCCACATCCAGCAAACCTCCCTGTCCTGAAAAAACGACGTCAGGAAAACCGGTAATTTTTTTGACAAGATTTCCATTGGCATCATGAATTTCCATATAACCGGATTTTACCGTTACCATCAATCTGCCATCAGGCATCGGCACAATACCAAACACAGGCCCAATGCCATCTGCTATTTTTTCAACAGTGTAGGGTGTGGTTGTTTTTACACCGTCGATTCGTGTCTGACCGGCGAAGGCGGGTTTATAATCGCTGTTAGGCGCTTTGGTTTCAACAGGTGGTAAATGCGAAGTATCTGTGTTATTGTTTGCAGACGATGACTTTGAGCTTTTTTCGGTGCAGCTTGCGAGGCTGATGAACATTAGCGTTGCAGACAGGAGGATCAATTTTGCTTTCATAATTACTTTTTTAAAATGAATAGATGGAGCAGTTTGAAAAGGTAATCTTTTTTAAATTGCCTGGAGCATTCAACACAGTTTTCGATTTTATTTTTTTTATTTACACCGCAAAGGTCTTGCCTTTTTATTTTCGATGCATGAGAGAATCAAAATAAAAAATCGATTTGTTGATTTGCTGTACATTTTTACTAACTGCTTTTAGTTAAATTTTTTATTTGGAAGGGAAGTGGATTTCGAATAATATTGCCTTTAGGCCCAAAACACCACTTCTGCCTCAGCAAACAAAATGAAACTGATACGATTTACACTACTTTTTATTTTAAGTACCAACACAATTTTTGCTCAAAAAGCTACCTTGAATGAGTTTTCGGAAATTGACAAAAAAGCATTGCAACTTCCCGACTCACTGACAAAAACTACTGATCAGATTGCTGGATATATTAATTCAAACTTTACGACAGATAAAGACAAATCACGCGCAATTTTTATTTGGATTGCAACCAACATCCAATATGATATTGATAACATGTATGCCATAAACTTTTATGAAAAAAGGGAAGATGAAATTGCAAAAGCATTGAGTACAAGAAAAGGGATTTGCGAAAACTATGCTTCATTATTTACAGACATTTGCAAAAAATCGGGAATCAAATCATTTGTTATTGAAGGATACACCAAACAGAATGGTTTTGCTGATTATATCCCGCATGCGTGGAGCGCGGCACTTATTGACGGTTCGTGGTTTCTGTTTGATCCGACGTGGGGTTCGGGTTATGTAAGTGGCGGAAAATTTTTCAAAAAAATAAACAACGAAGACTATAAAGCGAGTCCTGCAAAGCTTATCAAATCCCATATGCCATTTGACTACTTATGGCAGTTTTTAAATTATCCGGTAACAAACCAGGAGTTTTATGAAGGCAAGACGCAAGAGAATAAAACAAAGCCATATTTTAATTTCATTGACTCAATTCAAGTGTATGAAAATCAAAATCATATTGATCAGATAATTTCTTCAGCCTACCGCGTGGAGAAAAATGGTGTAAAAAACTCATTAGTTTTTGACAGGCTGCGACATTTAAAATTAGAAATAGAAAATGACCGGCAAATGAAAACGATGAACTTATACAATTCAGCAGTAGCAGAATACAATGAGGGAGTTAACGACTTGAATGAATTTGTACATTATTGGAACAAACAATTCACACCTGCGAAAACTGATAGTGCAATCCAAACGATGGTGGATGTTCCCTGGAACAAACTGAAAGATGCAAAAAGTAAATTGGCACAAATTTCCCATCCTGATGCAAATACCACTAATCTGATTTCACAACTTAGCAAATCAATTGATAATGTTTCAGCGCAGATAACAGAGCAACAAGATTGGCTAAAAGTTTATTTTAGCAAAAGCAAGTCAAAGCGAAAATCTATGTTTTATGAGCGCAAGGTGAGTTGGTTTGGAATACCTTTAAATTAATCGACGACAAACTTTCACAATCATTGGAACACAAAGGACAAAGAAACGAAACAGAATCAACACATGCACAATACACAATTAAAACTCAGACCAAGCGAACAATCTGATTTGGAATTTTTCTTTCAATTTCAACTTGATAAAGAGGCTAATTATTTAGCTGCTTTCACTCCAAAAGATCCTTCAGATAAAGAAGCTTATTTTGAAAAATTTACAAAAATCCTCGCTGACCCTTCAATAAATAACCAGACTATTTTACTTAATGAAACCATCGTAGGCAGTATAGCAAAATTTGAAATAGAAGAGCATGCTGAAATTACTTATTGGATAGACAAAAGCTTTTGGGGAAAAGGAATTGCAACCACTGCACTGAAAAAATTTTTAACGATTGAAAATGCAAGACCCATTTTTGCACGTACTGCCTTTGATAATTTTGGTTCACAGAAAGTTTTAGAAAAAAGTGGTTTTGTGAAAATCGGCGCAGACAGAGGCTTTGCCAATGCTCGACAAATGGAGATAGAAGAATTTATTTATAAGCTGGTATAGAATTGATTCTATAAGTAAACAAACTTCTAATCCGTTTTTTGTATTTAACTTCATCGCAGTTTTCTGCTAAGCATACAACTCTTTACTGTCTCAATGCATTTCAAGTCATGATAAAAACGAGGAGAGAATTTATTTTATTTTTTTTACTTTTTGCATTGGTTTCTAATAGCTGTATGATGTTTAAGAATGTGTCATTAAACAAAGTCAGCCCGATTACGAAAAAAAATTATAATCAACTCGATGGAATTTATTCTAATCTCCCTTTTCACACTGCTTTGATTTCATATAAACATTTTGCAGGACCAAAGTACTTCCCAACGCCTCTTTGGGAAAATACTTATGGATTTTTAAATAATAGGCGTAAAGGAGATACCACTGCTAAAACTGTGAAAGTTGACTTCATAAGAAAGAATAGAATTCGGTTAGTTCTTTATAAAAATAATAAAGATGAAATAGAAAGAATTATAAAAGGACATATACGAAACGGCTATTGCAAACAACGGTTCATTGTTTATCCATTTATACCTTTATTTTTCGGATACAATTCACATAGATTTAGAATTGGCAAAATGTACGACAACTTAGTTATTGACTTTAAATGGAGTTACTGGGGCTTTGCTATTGTTGGAGGCGGAGATGGGAAAGGTCAATCAAGAACGAGTTATAAAAAAATTTGACTACATACATTAAACAAAACTTTCTCATTTTTCATTCTTTATAGTTACTTTCATTCAATAAAAATATTTTTCAAGCAAAATCATTTTACAATGAAGTATTTACAGATGGCTGCGTTAATGGGATTTCTTTTATTTTTAGCTCCCTCAATCAAAGCTCAAAAAGATACCGTGAAAGATCAATTGAATGAAACCAACGACTGGCCTAATCTGCGGCGCTACAGGCCTGAAAATGCAAAACTATCTGCCCCTTCGGCAAATGAAAACCGGGTTGTCTTTATGGGCAATTCCATTACCGATGGCTGGATCAATGCAAGTCCGGATTTTTTTGCAAAAAATAATTATCTCGATCGGGGTATCAGCGGACAAACCACTCCACAAATGCTCATCAGGTTTCGCCAGGATGTTATTGATCTGAAACCGAAAGTGGTAGTGATCCTTGCAGGTATCAATGACATCGCCGGAAACACCGGCCCTTCAAGCGTTGAAATGATTGAAGATAATCTTGCTTCCATGGCGCAACTCGCAAAAGCCAACGGAATCAAAGTAGTGATGTGTTCGATTCTTCCTGCTTATTCTTTTCCATGGCGCCCGGGAATTGATCCGAAAGAAAAAATTACAGAGGTAAATGAATGGATGAAAAAATTTGCAGCTAACAATAATTTCGTTTACTGCGATTATTACGATGCAATGGTAGATGAAAGAAAGGGACTTCCGGCTAATCTTTCCAAAGACGGCGTGCACCCAACTGAAGAAGGTTATAAGATCATGGAGCCACTTGTTGAAAAAGCAATTGCCAAAGCGCTTAGGAAGTGATCAGAGAAAAGTTATCAGTACTGATACTTCAATTACTAATAAGTATACCGTTTATAAAAAAAATAACTGTTTGATGCAACAAAAGTTATCTTTGGTTTGTCCTAACTGCAAACTATCTGTTTAATTTTTTTCAAAATGAAATAACTGGCTGATGAAGATTTTATTACTACTCCTTTCCATTTTATTTTTTCAATTTCGATCGTTTTCCCAAAGTGCAACAAAAGATTCAGTTTCCGATCTGCAGATAAAAAATGCTGTTGCGATGTACAATCAATTTACCGGCCCTGAAAAACCGGTATATAATGGAACCCAGTACATTTATTACACTTTTAAAATGGAAGGTGATCCCTATTTTATCAGTGGAGATTTTTCAAACGGTTGGGTAGATTATAAAGGAAGAAAATATGATTCACTTTCAGTGATGTATGATGTGAACAGGAATAAAGTCGTCATTCATGGACCGGACCATATTTCAGCAATTGTGTTGGAAAATGATTTTATTGACAGCTTCAATCTTTGGGGACATACATTTATCAAGCTTTATGAAGATCATAAGCAAAACCTGTATAATACCGGTTTTTATGATCTTCTTTACAATGGACACATTCAGTTTTTGGCACGAAGAATTAAAGTAAGAGATCCACAGATCAAAGGAAATCTGCTGGTGAATAATTTTTATACAAAAGACCGATACTATATTTATAAAGACGGGCTTTATTACCTTGTAAACAACAAAAAGGATGTGTACCGTTTATTCAAAAACAATCTTCATGATCTGAAGAAGATGATGAGGAAAAACCATCTCAAATTCCGCCGTAAAAGTTTTGAAGAAACGATGAAAAAAGTTTCTGCATTCTATGATCAACTAACTCATTAATATGAAATGGAACTCAAAAAAAATACAACAGCGCATTCGCTTGGTTTTGTCAATCGTGTTATTGTTTTTTTCGGTGAATACTTTCGCGCAGCAAAATGATAATTTAATTACAGGAACTTTTAACGAAGTCAACTTTAATGATTTTGTGAAAAAAGTGGAAGCACAAACTAACTTTCATTTTTATTATGATCCGTCTCAATTTGACAGCACAGCCATCACTATTTCTGTTACCAATGCGCATTTGCCTTCTGTGTTAGACAGAATTTTTTCTAACACCAACTGGCATTACATTATCGATAAAGACAACAATGTTTTTATCACCAAAGGTTTTTCTCTTTCAGCTAATCTTCCTTATGGATTTTTTAACGGCGAACAGGATACTACTTCAACAGTTGCAAAAAACGAAGAAAACATTTCTGGATATGTGAACCAGGCGAAAAAAGCAAAGCAGGAAATTTCTGTTGAAAATAAATTGTTCAACATTGGAATAAAAAGAAATGAAGTGCCAACAGGAAAAGTAAATGTAGCCGGATATATTCATGATGCTCAAACCGGCGAATCGATTTCCGGAGCCGTTATTTATCTCGATCATCCGCGTGTGCAGGTAAGCAGCGATCAGTTTGGATATTATTCCCTGATTCTTCCTGCCGGCCGTCATACTTTAAATATTATTGCTCCAGGCATGTTTGATACCAAACGGCAGGTAATGTTGTATTCTGACGGGAAATTCAATATCGACATGGATGAAAAAGTGACAAGGCTGAAAGAAGTGTTGGTAGAAGCAGGCAAAGAAAGAAATGTAAGAAGCACTACGATGGGAATGGACAAACTAACGATGGCAGCGATCAAACAAATTCCGGCAGTAATGGGAGAAGTAGATGTATTGAGAGCTGTGCTTACTTTGCCAGGCGTAAAATCAGTAGGAGAGGCAAGCACTGGCTTGAATGTCAGAGGCGGCGCTACTGATCAAAACCTGATCTTGTTTAATGGTGCCAACATTTACAATCCTTCGCATCTTTTTGGTTTCTTCTCTGCTTTTGATCCTGACGTGATCAAAGATGTAACGCTTTATAAAAGCAGTATTCCTGCAAAATATGGAGGCAGAATTTCTTCTGTTCTGGATATCACTTCTTTAGATGGAAATGATAAAAAGATTTCCGGCTCTGCCGGCATTGGACCGCTCACCAGCAAGGTAACTTTGGAAGGCCCGATCGTAAACAGCAAAACCACTTTTGTTGCCGGAGTAAGAACTACTTATTCTAACTGGTTGTTCAAAGTGTTGCCAAAAGATTATGCAAAAAGCCGTGCTAATTTTGAAGATGGAACCATTCATATCAACCGGAAGATCAACAACAAAAACAATATTTATGTAAACGGATATATCAGTGGCGACAAGTTTAACCTGAACAGCGATACTACTTATCAGTATCATAATAAAAATGCCAACATCAACTGGAAGCATAATTTCAACAATCGTTTTTATGGAGTATTAAGCGCCGGCATTGATCATTACGATTATTCAGTGGCTTTTAATGCTGATTCCGTAAATGCCTACGATCTCAAATTCTCTATCAACCAATACAAGGCCAATCTTGATTTCAGTTATTTCTTAAGCAATAAACACACCATCACTTTTGGCGCCAGCAGCCTGATGTATAATGTTCATTCAGGTTCATTAAGCCCTCTTGGAAAAACTTCTCTCGTTATTCCTGATACGCTGGAAGCAGAACATGCATTGGAAAGTGCACTCTATTTATCAGATCATTATAATGTATCTTCCAAATTATCTTTTGATGGTGGAATTCGCTATTCCATATTCAACTATTTGGGCGCAAAACATGTCAATTCTTATGCTCCGGGTTTGCCAAAAGATCTGAATAATGTCGTGAGCACCAACTATTATCCTTCCGGTAAAATTATTAAAACCTATATGGGGCCTGAGTTCCGGCTTTCGGGAAGATATACTTTGTCCGATAATATGTCTTTAAAAGCTTCTGCCAACAGCTTGCGTCAATACATTCACATGCTTACCAACACGACCACCATTTCTCCGACAGATGTTTGGAAATTGAGTGACCCGAATTTGCAACCGCAATTAGGAACACAGGTGGCTTTGGGATTGTATAGAAATTTCAAAAACAATACGATTGAAACCTCTGTGGAACTGTATTACAAATGGTTTAATCATTATCTTGATTATCGCAGTGGCGCCGTTTTGATCATGAATCATCACATTGAAACCGATGTGATCAATACAAAAGGAAGAGCGTATGGGGTTGAATTTTTATTGAAAAAATCAACCGGAAAAATCAATGGATGGCTTAGCTATACTTATTCACGCTCTTTCCTGAGACAGGACGATCCAACTGCTGCAGAAAAAATAAACAACGGCGCTGAATATCCAAGCAATTTTGATCAGCCACACAATTTTACTTTCATCGGTAATTATCGGTTTACTCATCGCTTTAGTGTTTCTTTAAATGCCACTTACAGCACTGGTCGCCCGATTACTTTGCCAATTGCAGAATATGATTATGCAGGCTCTGTAAGGGTTTTGTACTCTGACAGAAATGCTTATCGCATTCCCGATTATTTCCGCACTGATCTTTCGATGAATCTTGAAGGCAATCATAAGATTCACCAGCTTACCCATAACTCATGGACGTTGGGAGTGTATAATCTCACAGGAAGAAAGAATGCCTATTCCGTTTATTTCATTTCTCAAAATGGACAAATACATGGTTACAAATTATCCATTTTTGGAAGTGCCATTCCATTTATCACTTATAATATCCGGTTTTAAATGCAGAGGAAATATTTTTATTGGAGCATATTTATTCCCTTAATCTTGCTTGAAGAAGGATGCAAAGTGAATTATGATCCGCCGGTTAGCACATCTAAATTACATTACCTGGTAGTCGAAGGATATATTAATGCCAATGGTGAAACCACCATAAACCTGAGTCGCACAAGGAATATAACATGGGGCGACACGGCGAGATACCAGGATGAATTAAATGCAAAGGTGGTAATTGAAAACTCTTATGGTGAAGTATTTCCATTAACTGAAAATCGTGAAGGAGTTTATTCTGGTTTTTATATTTTTAACTCTGTTGGTGCCAAATATCGCTTGCGTATTATTACTTCAGACAACAAAGAATATCTTTCTGATTTGGTGAGTCTCAAAAATTCTCCTCCTTTGGATCTGGGATGGAAGTTTAATGATGAAGGAGATGTTCAGATATATGCAAACTCGCAGGACGCAACCAACAAGACACATTTTTATCGTTGGATCTATTCAGAAACATGGGAATTTCATACGCCATTTTATTCCATCTTGAAATACAATCCGGTTGACTCAACTGTAATTGACAGGACTGTTCCTGTAAATGTTTGTTATAGGACAACAAATTCTTCCAATATCATTTTAGGCTCATCAGCTAAACTGAAACAAGATGTGATTCATGAAGGTCCTGTTGTTTTGGTTCCAGATCATGATAGAAGGATCAGTGTTTTGTATAGCGCCTTCGTTACAGAATATGCATTGGATTCAGCTGGTTATAACTATTGGAACGCAATGAAAAGCAATACGGAGAATGTTGGCTTTATTTTCGATCCACAACCAAATCTTACAAGAGGAAATATTCATTCCATTACCGATTCATCCGAGCTGGTGATCGGATACATTGGTGCAGGAACCACGCAACAGGAAAGAATATTTATCAGGAATTCTGAATTGCCTGCAGATTGGAATGAAATACCTGATTGTATAGTAACTGAAGTGCGAAATATCAAAGACAGTTTATACGATAATTTCCATGCAGATGCTTTTGTTCCTATTGAGGTTGGTCAGCAATCACTTTCAGGCGGAGTAGAAACTTATTTATCTTCTTCAGGAATGTGTGTAGATTGTACACTTACAGGAACTCTTACTAAACCATCCTTCTGGCCTTAAATAAAAAAAGTTGATAGTAAACCAACAAATAATTTGATTTTTAAAAATGAGTAAAAAGATTTTTTCGTGGATGTCGGCTATTGTTATCGTTTTGCTTTTTCCAAATTGCAAGGTTCCTTACGATCCGAAAATAAAATCTTCTAAAGATCATTATCTTGTTGTAGAAGGTTATATAAATCCGGAAGGCACTACCAACGTTAAACTAAGCCGTACGAGGAATATTACATGGGGCGATACTGCCGCTTATATTAATGAATTAAATGCAAAAGTGATTATTGAGGATAATAATAATAGCGTTTACGCCTTGTCTGAAACCGGCGATGGAAATTATTCCGGTAATTATTATTTAGATCCTAATGCTAAATACAGGCTTCACATTTTTACTGCCGAAAACAGGGAATATCGTTCTGATTTTGTTCCATGTAAAATCTCTCCACCAATTCAGGAAGTAGGTTGGAAATTTAATGATAAAGGCGATGTACAGCTTTTTGTGAATACAGCCGATCCTAATAATCAAACCCATTTTTATCGCTGGGACTATACAGAAACCTGGGAATTTCATTCTGAATATTTTTCAAAATATATTTATGATCCGACCTCTAATTCTGTATATCCACGAACAGTACCCGTATTTGTTTGTTACCGTAGCCGCAATTCGTCCAGTATTATTTTGGGTTCATCGTTAAAACTAAAAGAAGATGTGATTCATGAAGCGCCTGTTACCTTAATTCCTGATCATGATAAAAGAATAAGTGTTTTGTACAGCACGATTATAACGCAATATGCACTTGATTCTGCAGGGTACAATTATTGGAATGCTATGAAAGGAAATAGCCAAAACATAGGTTCTATTTTTGATCCTCAACCTAATCAAACAATAGGGAATATTCACTCCATTACTGACAGTACAGAAACAGTAATTGGCTATGTTGGCGCAGGAACTACCGACCAGCAAAGGATATTCATCAATAATTCTTCATTGCCTGCAGATTGGAATCTTCCACCAAATTGTACAGAATATACTGTACCCGTTGACAGCTTGAAATTCTATTTCAGCTCCGGTACTTATATTCCTTATGATGAATATCCGCCTAATGCATTTATTCCGAGTGGGTATCTTTCTGCGTCCGCAAGTTGTGTGGATTGTACTCTGTCCGGAAGCCCTATTAAACCATCTTTCTGGCCCTAAAAAAATGATAGTAAACGAACAATTAATTTGATTTTTAAAAATGAGTAAAAAAATTTTTTTGTGGAAATGGTTAATAGCTTTGAGCCCGTTGTTCCTTACAGAATGTAAAGTTCCTTATGATCCACCGGTTAAAAATGCAAAAGCGCATTTCCTGGTCGTCGAAGGATATATCAATGCCAATGGCGAAACTTCTGTCAACCTGAGCCGCACCAGGAATATTACCTGGGGTGATACTGCTGCCTACCAATATGAATTGAATGCAAAAGTGGTGATCGAAAGTAATTTGAATGAAGTTCTTCCTTTAATAGAAAATGGCGCAGGAAACTATTCAGCTTCTTATTTTTTAGATCCGAATGCGAAATACCGTCTGCATATTACCACTTCCGACAACAGAGAATATGTTTCAGATTTTGTAGCCATTAAAAATTCTCCTTCAGAAGAATTGGGTTGGAAATTTGATAATGGCAATGTTCAGATTTATGTCAATGCAAACGATCCGAATAACAACACGCATTTTTATCGCTGGAGTTACACAGAAACATGGGAATTTCATTCACAGTATTATTCAAACATCAAATACAACCGCGATGATTCCACGGTGATTCCAAGAACGGTTCCGGTTTTTGTTTGTTACCGCACCAGGAATTCTCCAACTATCATTCTCGGTTCCTCTGCAAAATTAAAAGAGGATGTAATTCACGAAGGACCGGTCGTTTTAATTCCCAATCACGACAGGAGGATCAGTGTTTTGTACAGCGTTTTAGTTACACAATATGCATTGGATTCTGCCGGTTATAATTATTGGAACGCAATGAAAAGCAACACTGAAAATGTAGGCTCGCTTTTCGATCCGCAACCTAATCAAACGAGGGGAAATATTCATTCTGTTTCCGATTCGTCAGAATTAGTGATTGGCTACATCGGAGCCGGAACTACGCAGCAAAGAAGAATATTTATCAGCCATTCTTCCATGCCTCCCGATTGGGATCTTCCTCCCAACTGTACAGAATATGACGTTCCGAACACAAAAGACAGTATCGGATTTTATTTTGGGTCCGGCGCTTTCATTCCATATTTAAAAGATTCCACACCGGCAGGAGCAGTTCTTGGTTATTTTTCTGCATCAGCCACATGCGTTGACTGCACACTCACCGGTAGCCCTGTCAAACCCGATTTCTGGCCTTAAAAAAAATTATAAATGAATCGTAAGATGTTACATAAAACTACTTGCTGTGCCGCTTTCTTTTTAAGCGCAATCCTTTCTGTTCCTGCTTTTGCACAAACCAATATTGACAAAATGGTTGGCAATTTTTCTGATTATACAAGTCATCACTTACAGGAAAAAGTGTATGTGCACACCGACCGTTCTTATTATTTGTGTGGCGACATTTTATGGTTCAAAGCTTATGTGGAAAATGCTGATAACAACAAACCTTCGTCTGTCAGCAAAGTGGCGTATGTAGAAGTTTTGAACAACCAGCATCAGCCAGTCTTGCAGGGAAAAATTGCCATCAAAAATGGCAGTGGCAGCGGCTCTTTTGAACTTCCCGCCTCTCTCGAAAGCGGCAATTATGAATTAAGGGCTTATACGAACTGGATGAAGAATGATTCGGCTAATTATTTTTTCAAAAAGTTTATAACCATTGTAAACACTACCGAAAATCTCGATCCTTCCATCAGGAATTACAGTAAAAAATATGTTGCACAATTTTTCCCGGAAGGAGGAAACCTTGTAAATGGAATCAACAGCCTGGTGGCTTTTAAAATCAATGACAACACCGGAAAGGGTGCCAATGCAACTGGTGTAATTGTAGATCAGAATAACGATACGGTTGCACATTTTCAAACCGCAACTTTTGGAATGGGAAATTTTTCATTCACCCCTCAAAGCGGAAAACGTTATACTGCCATCACTAGATTGAATGATAGTTCTGCTATCAAAACGAGTTTACCCGATGCTTATGAAAATGGTTTTGTAATGCATTTATCTGATGAAGGAAATCAGCTGAACGTCAATATCAGCGCGGTAAATCCGTCTTCGCAAAATATTTACCTGGTTGCAGAAACGAACCGCAACATTGATTATTCACAAAGCGCTTCCCTTCAAAATAACCAGGCTGTTTTTACCATTAATAAAGCCAATCTGAAACAAGGAATTGCACAAATAACTTTGTTTACTGCAAACGGACAACCGGTTTGCGAGAGGCTTTATTTCAAAAGGCCGCAGCAGAAAATGCTGATCAATACGAAAACAGAAAAAACGGATTTTAATAAAAGAGACAAAGTCGATATCGATCTATCCACAACAGATGAATCAGGAAAATCTTTGGCAGGAAATTTATCAGCCTCTGTTTTTCGCCTCGATAGTTTGCAACAAAACAGCGAAAGTATTGACACTTATTTGTGGCTTACTTCCTATGTGAAAGGATATATCGAAAATCCTGACTACTATTTTAAAAATGATAATGCAGAAACCGATGCAGCGTTGGATAATCTGTTGCTGACGCAAGGCTGGAGAAGATTTGACTGGAAAAGTATTTCAGAAAATAATCGTGCGGTTTTCAATTATGTTCCCGAAAACTATGGACATATCATTACCGGAAAAGTTACCAATGAAATTACCGGAAAACCTGCCGAAAATGTTTTAGTTTATCTTTCCGTTCCCGGAAAACGTGTTCAGCTTTATGGCTGCACCAGCAATGAAGATGGTTTTATCCATTTTGATCTGAAAAACTTTTATGGACCGAGCCAGGTTATTTTACAAACTAATACTACCCAAGACAGTATTTATCATCTTGAAATTTTCAGTCCCTTTTCTGAAGAATATTCCGCACAAATTTTTCCCACTTTAAAGGTTCCTGAAAACAAAAGAGATGAACTGGAAGCTTCGAATCTTCACATGCAGATTTTAAATGCTTACCATGCCAATGATTTGCAGAAAGTGGCGCCATTGAGTATTGATACTTTGCTGTTTTTTTATAAACCCAGCAAAACATATTTGTTGGATAATTACACACGATTTACAACAATGGAAGAAGTTTTGCGCGAATATGTAGCGGAAGTAAATGTTTCGATTAGAAAAAAAGAATACCGCTTAAGTACACTTAATGTGGAAGGGAATGAATTGAGTAGTATTCAGCCTGCAGAAAGAGTTTTTTCGAAGAATCCGCTAATTTTATTGGACGGAGTTCCTGTTTTCGATGTTAATAAACTGATGTCCTATGATCCTTTAAAAGTTCAGAAACTTGATGTTGTTGCAGCTAAATATTATTGGGGCCCAATCGTTTCTGAAGGAATTGTAAGTTATACTACTTATAAAGGAAATCTTCCTGATTACACTTTAAATCCTCATGATGTGATCCTTGATTATGACGGCCTGCAACAACAAAGAATTTTTTATTCACCGGATTATTCTTCTGAAAATGCCCGGCAGAGCCGCCTTCCCGATTTCAGAGATGTTTTATATTGGTCACCGGATGTTAGTACCAACAAAAAAGGAAATGGACATATTTCTTTCTTTACTGGCGATATTCCCGGTAAATATCTTGTCGTTTTGCAAGGCATTTCAACTGATGGAAATGCCGGAAGCAAAAGTTTTATTTTGAATGTAGAAAAATAAATAAAGTACTTTTAAAAGGTATTTTATCGTTACGGCTTTTCATGAAAAATAAAAATTTCGTTACAAAGACTCTCGTTTATATAACTGTACTTTTTCTGACGATGGGTTGTAAGGTTCCTTATTATCCGCCGGTAAAAGTTGAGCAAACACATTATCTTGTTGTAGAAGGTTATTTAAATGGATATGCTCCCACAGTTATCAAATTAACTCACGCAAGGCCAGTTTCGCAATATGATTCTGCCAGAGCGATTCCTGAGTTACATGCGAAAGTTTATATTGAAGATGATCGTCACAATTCTTTTCTTTTATCAGAATCAGGAAATGGAGTTTATACAATAAACACCTTTCCATTTGATACAGCTTTCAAATATCGTTTACATTTTTTTACTTCATCAGGAAGAGAATATGCTTCAGATTATGTTCCGTTTAAACTTTCGCCTCCAATCGATTCGGTAAACTGGAGTTTAAAACCAACCGGTGTCGAAATTTATGCAAACACTCACGACAATCACAGTAAGACCGGATATTATCGCTGGACTTATGCTGAAACATGGGAATTTCACTCACCTAATGTTTCTCAATTCGTTTTTACAGGTGATACAGTTTTAGAACGTACTGATTCGGATCAGGTTCATTTTTGCTGGGATAGCACTCATCCTGCTGATATAGTATTAGGAACGTCTGAGCAGCTCCCGGAGGATCTGATTTATGAAAGCCCGATTGTTTTAATTCCCAATCATAGCGTTAAACTTAGTCTTTTGTACAGTATTTTTGTTACACAATATCCTCTTGATTCAAGTGCTTATATTTTTTGGCAGGCGATGAAGAAAAATACAGAAAAGACCGGTTCTATCTTTGATCCTCAACCGACCAGAATTGTCGGGAACGTACATTGTTTAACTGATACTAATGAATATGTAATTGGATACATCAGTGCCGGCACCTTACAGCATGATCGGATTTTCATTTCTAATCCTTCCTTACCCCAAAGTTGGAATTTGCCATATGATTGCACTCCAGTGAGGATTCCTCCTGACAAAGGAAGTCTAACCTTTTGGACGGAAAGTAATTATTTTTTAGGCCATCAATACATTGATGGAAGTTATGCAGGTTATTATTACGATTGTGCCAATTGTTCTGTAAGAGGAGCCTCTACAAAAAAGCCATCTTTCTGGCCTTAAATACAGAACAATAGAAATCCAGATTATTTCTTTGTTTACTCAATCTCTATGCATCTTTCATCCATATTTTTTCTCTACTTTTAATAAGAATTTTCCATTATGCGGCTGCCAAACTTTTTTTTGGAAGTAAATGCCATCATTCCCGTTTGGGGATGGTATTTTTTTATTGCTGCCGCCTCAATTTTATTTTATGTTTTTTTCAAAATAATGAAGCTACGGGAAAGGAGGATTTTAGAAATAGAAGCTACAAAAATCGAGTTAGAAAAACTGCGTACAGAAAATTATAAAGCCCGGCTCGAGCGTGAGCAGATCAATCATTTTTTCTCCACTTCGATGTTGCTAAAAAATGATGTTGAAGAAATTCTTTGGGATGTTACCAAAAACCTGATTGCCAAACTTGATTTTGAAGATTGCCTGATCTACATGTGGAACTCAGATAAAACCAAAATGGTGCAGCATGCGGGTTTCGGGGTAAAAAACTCGAAAGAAATTTTTACCCAGTTTCCTTATGATCTTGCTCCCGGCGAAGGAATTGTGGGGACAGTGGCACAAACCGGAAAAGCAATTATTGTGAACGACACGAGGAACGAACCAAGATATTTGGCGGAAGGCTATAGTGGATTAAGCGAAATTTCTGTGCCTATAAAATATGAAGATGAAGTACTGGGCGTAATAGATTCTGAACATTCACAGGTCGGGTTTTTTAATGAAAATCATCTCAACACGATGACTACGATCGCAACGTTGATGGCCAACAAAATAAAATCTATTGAAGCAGAACAGCAATTGAGAAAACAAAAAGCGGAGTTAGATAATATTTCAAAACAGCTTACGGAAATGCAGCTGGCAGCGCTTCGCAACCAGATGAATCCTCATTTTATTTTTAATGCTTTGAATTCGATTAAAAAATTTATGCTTACTAATGAAGCAGAAAATGCAGATAAATACCTGGGAAAATTTTCGAGGTTGATCCGGTCGATTTTAAACACAAGTCGTGAGCCGAACATTTCTTTAGAAAAAGAAATTGATATGCTCTCACTTTATCTTGAATTGGAAAAATTGCGTTTTGGAAAAAAATTAAATTACCGGATTGATTTGGATGAATCGTTAGCAGAAGGAAGTGTTTTTATTCCAACAATGATGGTACAGCCATTCATTGAAAATGCCATTCTGCATGGAATTATGCACAAGGAAAGTGACGGCGAAATTGTAATTTCATTTAAAGATTTTGAAGAATATCTTGAAATCAATGTAAGAGATAACGGAGTAGGAAGAAAGGTGGCTTCACAGATTCTTTCGGATAAAAAAGACGGACATTCTTCATTGGGAATTGAAGTAACTACCAAACGTCTGCAGGCTTTGAAAACTGATCACCAAATTCCTGCAGGTATTGAAATTATTGATCTTGAAGACAATGGCAATGCGGCTGGAACACTTGTAAAAATCTTTGTGCCAAAATAAATTCAATAAAATTTTCCGAAAAAAAATTGTAACAATGATCCGGACAATAATAGTTGAAGACGAACAGCAAAGCAGAGAAGTATTGCAATTAATGCTTCAAAAATTCAATGACGTCGTTGAATTGGTGGACATTTGCAGCACACCTGCCAAAGCGATTGAAAGTATTGAAAACAATGCGCCTGATCTTGTGTTTTTAGATATACAAATGCCGAGGATGAATGGTTTTGAAATGTTGAAAAAATTAAGCCCTGTAAATTTCAACATCATTTTTACCACGGCTTTTAATAAGTATGCGATTAATGCGATCAAAATAAGTGCGTTGGATTATTTGCTGAAGCCAATTGACAAAGATGAACTGGCGATCGCAATAAAAAAATGTGCTCAAAACCTGGAATTAAAAAATACTTCTTATAAAATGGAGATGTTGTTAAGAAATTTAACCCAACATACTGCTCTTGAAAAAACGCTAACGCTTACTTCATCTGATGGAATTCGTTTTATAAAAATGAAAGATATTGTTCGCCTTGAAGCGAACGGCCGTTACACAAAATTTTATCTTCTCAATAAAGAAGTAATCCTTTCAAGCCGTACTCTTGGTGATTTTGAAGAAACGCTTTCATCCAATGAATTTTTCAGAATTCATGAAACTCATATTGTGAACCTGTTGTACATCGACAGATTTCATAAAGGAAATAATTATGTCTTACTCACAGATAAAACAGAGCTTCCGGTCGCGCGAAGAAGAAAGGAAGATTTTCTGAAAATAATTCCTAAGATTTAATTCATTAGTTTACCACTCACGCGAAATTTGTCCATTCAAAATTTGCATGATAAAAAGATGTTTGTTTTCATAATAATCAACAGGAGAATATTTGCTGTGATTTACAGCACGAAAATTAAAATCATGAAAAGGCGCATACAAAGTGTCGTTGATATTTTGCATAAATGCACCCGGATGATTGATTAAAATGGAAGTAAAATAATAAGTGATCTCAAAACCTTTCTCAGCCATGTCACTTGGCCTGATGCGATACAAATCGAAGTATTTATTTTGAAGATAATTTCCAAATGCATTATTTTTTACATCATAATGAGGACTGGTATATCGTATAGGAAAATCAGGATAAGCATCTTTTTTATACCAGCTCGAAAAGCCGTCCCAGTTTGGCATTCCAATGAAAACCATCGGATTTGTTTTTGAAATCGGGTAGCAGGCATCGGCTAGTTTTTTAGAGAAACTTTCATCGAGACTTGCTCCAATAACTACGATAGGTTTCGTAGTATCTAACAGGTATTTTAATCCTGTTGAAGAAATAGAACTATCCAGCATGATGCTTTTAATTTTTAAAAGCGGCTTTCCATCTGCATAATTGATTTCACGGAAATAATTATCAATGCGATTATCATTTTTCTTTTTTACCAAATAAATATTATCGGTTCCATGTTTTTGCATGATGTAACTGAAAATTCCTTCACAATTGGCTTTTAAAGTAGAATTGGCGATTAACAAATTTGGATTCTGCCTGATGTTGCCATCATTGGGATAAGTGGCAGAAACAAATGGAATATTTTTTTGTAAAGCAAATTGTGCAAGCTGGCTGTATTCCGGCTCTTTCACAGAACCAATGATGAGATCAATATTATCTAATTTATTGTTTTTAATAAGTGACGGAACCGGCTCTGAGAAAGACTTTGAATCGAAAATATAAGCCTGAACATGTTGTCCGTTTAAATTGAGTGTATCTAAAGCGATCTGCGCTCCCTGAACAAAATCGGCACCAGCAATCGTGAATTTTGGAATAGAACTTTCTGATCTTAACTGATAACCAGTGAAAGCAGAATCTAAATAAAGAGGAGCAAAAATCGCAACACGATAAGTTTTATTTGCAGAGGAATAATTTTGTGCCTTCAGATTTTTTGTTGAAAAAAAAACAGAAAGAGCAGCACAACAAAAAATAAATTTCTTCATATTGGTTTTTAAAAGGATTAAAACTTTTTACTCATCACTGGAGACTTTCTCTTCATCTATTCCCACTCAATTGTTGCCGGTGGTTTGCTGCTGATATCGTAAACAACGCGATTAATTCCTTTAATGTTATTGATAATCTCATTGGAAACGTAAGCAAGAAAATCGTATGGAAGATGCGCCCAGTCTGCTGTCATACCATCTACGGAAGTTACCGCGCGCAACGCAACCGTAAATTCATACGTTCTTTCATCGCCCATAACCCCAACACTTTTTACGGGAAGTAAGATAGCACCTGCCTGCCAAACCGTTGCATATAAATCAAATTTTTTCAAAGCTTTAATAAAAATATCGTCAGCTTTTTGCAGAAGCTGAACTTTTTCCGGTGTCACTTCTCCTAAAATTCTGATAGCCAATCCCGGTCCCGGAAATGGATGGCGATTGAGAAGGGGAGAAGGCAGTCCCAATTCAGCACCTACTTTTCTTACTTCATCTTTAAACAAGGAACGAAGTGGTTCTATTAACTGCAGTTTCATTCTCTCAGGAAGGCCGCCAACATTGTGGTGCGACTTGATGGTAACAGAAGGTCCATGAACTGAAACTGATTCAATTACATCCGGATAAATCGTTCCCTGTCCCAGAAATTCAATGTCTTTTATTTTATGTGCTTCTTCATCAAAAATTTCTATAAAACTTTTTCCGATGGCTTTTCTTTTTTCTTCCGGATCCGTTTTCCCTGCGAGTTGCTTATAAAAATAATCTTTCGCATCCACACCTTTAATATTTAGCCCAATGTTTTGACATGATTCAATCACTTGTTCAAATTCATCTTTTCTCAGAACTCCGTTATCAACAAAAATTCCAAAAAGATTTTTACCAATCGCTTTATGAATCAACGTAGCAGCAACAGTAGAATCTACGCCACCGCTCAAAGCCATGATCACTTTTTTATCACCAATTTTTTCTTTGATGGCAGCAACCGTATCATTGATAAAATGCGCAGGCGTCCAGTCCTGGCTGCATCTGCAAATGTTCACTAAAAAGTTTTTAATAATTTTTTTGCCTTCGGCAGAATGATAAACTTCCGGATGAAATTGCAGTCCAAAAACCGGATTATTTGTTTGTTTGCTGCTGAATGCTGCAACCGGAATATTGTGAGTACAGGCAGTGATCAAAAAATCTTCAGGAAGTTTTTTGATCGTATCGCTGTGACTCATCCATACATCAGAATCATTTTTTACATCTCTCAACAATTCATCTTCGATCTTGATCTGCAATTTTGATCTTCCATATTCACGCTTGTCACTTTTTTCAACAACGCCACCGGAAAGTTTGGCGATCATTTGCGCTCCATAACAAATTCCCAAAACAGGAACTTTATCTGTGATATTTTTTACATCGATCAGCAACGCATTTTCATCATTTACAGAAAAAGGAGAGCCGGAAAGAATCACACCTTTCAGGTTGGAAGAAAATTCAATTTCTTTGTTGAAAGGAATAATTTCGCAATAAACATTTGCTTCTCTTACAGACCTCGCAATAAGTTGCGTGTATTGAGAACCAAAATCAAGAATCAGGATTTTTTCAGTCATGCGTGCGAAGGTAAAAAGATTAATGCTTGTTAAAATTGTTTATAATCGATCAAATTTATTTTAAAAAATAATTTAACTTGTTATTCGATTTCACAAATAAAAAACAAAATATAGGTATGAAAAATTTGCTTCTGCTTCTGATTGCGTCAATCACTTTTGCATCCTGCGCTTCCGTTTCGGGAAATGGAAATGTGCGAGAAGAAAAAAGAGATCTTTCAGATATTCAATCGGTAAAAACTTCCGGCTCAATTGATGTAGAAATCAGGAGTGGAAATGAATATGCGCTTGTAGTTCAGGATGATGAAAATTTACTTCATTATGTAATAACAGATATTGATAATGGCGTTTTAAATGTTCATTACAAAAATGGCTATTCCGTTATGAACGATCACGCAAAAGTTTTTGTAACTGTGCCGTCTTTGAGCAAATTAACCACTTCTGGTTCCGCCGATATTATGAGTGATGGCGTCATTAAGAATTCCAATGAAATAGAAATCAACACTTCTGGTTCAGGCGATATCAATGTCAGTGTTGACGCGCCTTCTGTAAAAGCAACAGGTTCGGGTTCGGGAAATATTTCTATATCAGGAAGAACGAAAGATTTTCAATGCAAAGTGAGCGGTAGCGGCGATATCAATTGTTCCAATTTAAAATCCGAGAATGTCGATATCCGTGTTTCGGGAAGTTCTGATGTACATGTTTTTGCAAGCGTCAGTTTAAAAGTAAATGTAACCGGCAGCGGTGATGTTTATTATGGAGGAAATCCAACTTCCCCTCAAATTCATATTGCAGGAAGTGGAACGGTTCAGGCGGAGAAATAGTTTCTTCTTTTTACTCTTATTCTGTTGATTAAAAATTTATGGTAGTTTATAAGGAGCTCCAACTGCCTGAAAAGTTCAATAATTTAATAAAGCAATAATCAATTCGCAATCGCAAATTCTCAATCCTCAATAATCCTTATCTTCGCAGCCCTTTAAAACAAAGTTCTTACAAGATGCTAAGCAGAAGAAATATCCGGGTGAAAGTGATGCAAACGCTTTACAGTATTGAATCTATGAACAAAGAGACCCGGCCCGGAGAACCGTTACAAATCCTGAAAAAAAACCTTGAAAATTCACAGCAACTTTTTACTTTTCTTGTTTACTATTTGATGGAAGTGGCGCGTTATGCAGAAAAAGATGCGTTACAAAAATCACAAAAATATTTGCCTACAGAAAGTGATCTGAAAGTAAATACGAAAATCGTTGGTAACGAAATTCTTTGGGCAATTGCAGAAAATGTTTCTTTTCAAAAATCAGCAGAAAAATTTAAAACAAAATATCTGATCAACGATGAGTTGGTAAAAAAATGCTATCACGTTTTGGTCAATTCTGCTCAATATAAAAAATACATCGCCGAACAATCACGGGATAAAAAATCAGAAAGAGAAATTCTGGAATTTATTTTTTCTGATCTCATGATCCCTGATGAATATTTTTTAAGCGATGTGGAAGAAAAATTTATTCATTGGGACGACGATGCAGAGATGATGATCCTTTTGATGAATAAATTTTTACAAAAGCCTTCTTCATTCGATTTTGAACAAATGATTGGCGAAGAGAAAATGAAATTTGCTGTAGATCTTTTGCAAGCGGTAATTGATAAAGATGAATACTGTTTGGAATTGATCAAGCCGAAATTAAAAAACTGGGATTCTGAAAGAATTGCGTTGCTGGATATGATCTTAATAAAAATGGGCGTTTGTGAATTATTGTATTTTGAAACGATTCCTACAAAAGTTACGATCAACGAATATATTGATCTTGCAAAAGAATACAGCACAGAGCAAAGCGGGCATTTCGTAAACGGAATTCTTGATAATATTCATAAAGAGCTGACGGCTCAAAATAAAATACACAAGACCAATTATAAAAACAGCACTTTGTAATACATTTGCACGAAATAAAAAAAACGTTATGAAAAAATGGCTGCTCTTGTTTTGCTTTGCAGGAATACTGGCTTCCTGCGACATAAGAAACAACCATAAATATGGCGGACTTCAACCTCAGCCGGCTCAAAAATTTACGGATTCAACCACGGTTCAGATGATCGATTCTGTTTATGATTTTGGAAAAGTAACTGACGGCGAAAAAGTGACCTACAATTATCGTTTTAAAAACAGTGGCACCAAACCTTTGATCATTTCATCAGCGATGGCAAGTTGCGGCTGCACCGTTCCTGAAAAACCTGAAGAGCCGATCAAACCCGGAGAAACCGGCTTTATTAAAGTCGTTTTCAACAGCGAAGGAAGAGTAGGGCCGGCGCACAAAACGATCACTGTCGTTTCCAATGCTTATCCTGCATTTCCGGTTTTAGAATTAACCGGCCAGGTAGTAAACAAACAATAATTTCAAAAATTTAATTTATTCACGGCTGTAAAAAACAGCAAACAAAACAAACAATATGAATTTAGCAACAGTATTTTTAATGTTAGGGCAAGGACAAAGTGGCGGAGGATTTCAATTTGTATTTTTAGGATTAATGATCCTTGTTTTTTGGTTGTTCATGATCCGCCCACAGGCGAAGAAAGCGAAACAACAAAAAACATTTATGAGCAATTTACAAAAAGGTGATAAGATTGTAACAATAGCAGGAATCCACGGTACTATCAATAAAATCAATGAGGACGGCACTTTCATGCTTGAAGTGAATCCAGGCTCTTATATTAAAATGGAAAAAAGCGCTGTGAGCATGGAGATGACTGCGAATTTGAACAAAACTCCTGCGCCGATAAAGTAATTGTTGTTTTGAAGTCTATTAAAATAACAAATGGACATTCTGCTAAAACAAAAATACAGTTATACAATTCCAGCTTCGTTTGAATTAACAAAAATGAAGTTGGAAAAAATGCTGAACAATAAATGGTATGATCTCTCCAAAAAGTATTATGGTTCTATTGATAATGAAGGAACATTTACTTTTAAACAAAAAATTATTTTTCCGGCTATTCTTACTTTTGGACAAACAGTTTATCTTACAGGAAATGTTTTGAAGAATGAGAGTGGCTCAATCATCCAAATTACTCTATCTCCAAATGTCTTTTTCGTTATCCTTATTTACTTATTACCACTGTTGTGGTTGAATATTTGTTTTGGCGATAATTCTTTATTGGGACAAGATAACAGTAGATTGAATAATTTCTTCGTGGTACTTTTTGTAGAATCATTCCTGTGTTCTGTAATCTTAGTGCGATCATTTTTTTTGAAAAAAAAGTTTGAAAAAGCTATAGGAGTAAAAGATTAAAATCGACAAGTAATAATTTTTGTTGACAAAACATCTCCATTAACATCGTAAATCGTATATAAATCTCAATGCTTCGAATAGGACTTACAGGTGGAATTGGAAGTGGCAAAACCACAGTGGCGCAAATTTTTAATGTGCTCGGAATTCCCGTTTACAGTTCTGATGACGCGGCAAAAAGATTGATGAATGAAGATGAAGATTTGAAAAAAAAGATCATTGTATCTTTTGGAAAAGAATCTTATCAAAATGGCGAATTGAATCGCAAATACGTTGCAAACGAGGCTTTCAGCGATCCCGAAAAAATAAAATTGCTCAATTCAATGGTTCATCCGGCAACCATAAAAGACGCAACTGCCTGGATGGAAAAACAAAATGCTCCCTACGTTATCAAAGAAGCTGCGCTTATTTTTGAAAGCGGTTCCGATCAATTTCTTGATTATGTAATTGGTGTAAAATCTCCACTTAATTTAAGGATTGAAAGAACGATGAAACGAAATAATGTCACAGCAGAAGAAGTGGCATCACGAATGAAATTGCAAATGGATGAAGTTGAAAAAATGAATCATTGTGATTTTATTATTGTAAATGATGAAAAAGAAATGCTGATTCCCCAGGTGCTTTCGCTTCATCAGAAGTTTTTGGAAGTCACTTCAACTGACAACATTTATCCTTGAAACTTTCAGTAAACAAACCAATAATCTCTTTTTTATTTCCCTGTTTTTTCTTTTGCTTTTCTTTTTACAAGCAAAATTTCTGCTAAAAATTGGCGCCTTCTGCCAATTTTGCACATTTATTCCCTTGGCACAAACCTTGTCGTTAAAAATTAAATTGTTAAAAATAAATTATAAGTTATGGCAAAGATTATAGGTATTGACCTCGGAACCACAAACAGTTGCGTGGCAGTAATGGAAGGAAATGAACCGGTTGTTATTCCTAACGACGAAGGCCGCCGCACGACACCTTCAGTGGTTGCATTCCTGAAAAACGGTGAGCGTAAGGTGGGGGATCCGGCTAAAAGACAAGCGATTACCAATCCTAAAAATACTATAATGAGTGTGAAGCGTTTTATGGGGCATAAATGGGATGAAGTGACAACCGAAGCGTCGCACCAGAGTTACAAATTAGAAAAAGGGCCAAACGATACGATCAGAATTGACATAGAAGGCAGATTATATACTCCACAGGAAATTTCAGCAATGATCCTTCAGAAAATGAAAAAAATTGCTGAAGATTATCTGGGACAGGAAGTTTCAGAAGCGGTAATTACCGTTCCGGCATATTTTAATGACAGCCAGAGACAAGCGACAAAAGAAGCGGGAGAAATTGCAGGTTTGAAAGTTCGCAGAATCATCAACGAGCCTACAGCTGCGGCTTTGGCTTATGGATTGGATAAGAAAAGTGTAGATCAAAAAGTGGCTGTGTTTGATTTGGGTGGTGGTACATTTGATATTTCCATCCTGGAATTAGGTGACGGAGTTTTTGAAGTAAAATCAACCAATGGTGATACTCATTTAGGTGGTGATGATTTTGATAAAGTGATCATGGACTGGCTGGCTGACGAATTCAAAAAAGATGAAGGAATTGATCTTCATAAAGATCCCATGAGCTGGCAACGTTTGAAAGAAGCGGCTGAAAAAGCAAAGATTGAATTGTCTTCTTCAACAGAAACAGAAATCAATCTCCCTTATATCACTGCCGTAGATGGCGTTCCAAAACATTTGGTGAAAAAACTAACCCGCGCGCAATTTGAAAAGCTGGCTGATCCGCTTTTCGCCCGCTGTTTAAAACCTTGTGAAGCAGCTTTAAAAGATGCAGGATTAAGCAAAAATGATATTAATGAAGTAATCCTCGTGGGTGGTTCTACCCGTATTCCAAAAGTGCAGGAAATTGTTGAAAATTTCTTTGGTAAAAAACCACACAAAGGTGTTAACCCGGATGAAGTAGTTGCGATTGGTGCTGCCATTCAAGGTGGTGTATTGACAGGTGAAGTAAAAGATGTGTTATTGCTTGATGTTACTCCGCTTTCCCTTGGTATTGAAACAATGGGCGGTGTGATGACAAAATTGATTGAAGCCAATACAACCATTCCAACAAAGAAAACAGAAGTTTTCTCAACAGCCAGCGATAATCAACCCGGCGTACAAATTCATGTAGTGCAAGGTGAACGTCCGATGGCTTCCCAGAATAAAAGTTTGGGAACATTTAACCTGGATGGTATTCCACCGGCTCCACGTGGTGTTCCTCAGATTGAAGTGACTTTTGATATTGATGCCAACGGTATTTTAAATGTCTCCGCAAAAGATAAAGGCACCGGAAAATCGCACAACATCAGAATTGAAGCGGGTAGTGGATTGACAAAAGAAGAAATCGAAAAGATGAAGAATGAAGCAAAAGCCAACGAAGCAGCAGATAAAGCAGAGCGTGAAAAAATTGATAAGTTGAATCAGGCGGACAGCCTCATCTTCCAGACAGAAAAACAATTGAAAGAATATGGAGATAAGATTTCTCCGGATAAAAAAGCTCCTATTGAAAGTGCTCTTCAAAAATTAAAAGATGCACATAAAACACAAAATTTAAGTGATGTTGATTCTTCTATTGCAGCATTAAATGCAGCATGGACAACAGCAAGCGAAGAAATGTATAAAGCTTCCCAGGGCGGACCACAGGGAAATGACGGACAGGCGAATGGACAAGGTCAGCAGGAACATGCAGAATCAAATGCAGGAGGAGACAATGTTACAGACGCAGAGTTTGAAGAAGTGAAATAAATTTTACATGAGTTTTATAATTAAAAAAGCCATCGAAAAAGATGGCTTTTTTAATTTTTACTTTTGACCAAATTCCATTTACGTTTGTGCATGGCTGTCACGTACTAACCTTTTGCAAAGGCAACGAAAAATAAAAAGTGCTTCCTTCACCTTCGATACTTTCAACCCACATTTTTCCTCCATGTTGTTTTATGATTTCTCTTGAAACGTACAATCCAATTCCAAAGCCACTGAATTTTGAAGATTGATCGACCCTGTAAAAACGTTTGAAAAGCTTGTTGATATTATCAGGTGCGATACCAATTCCAAAATCAGTAAACGAACAGATAAGCTGATTTTTTTCTTTGTAAGAACGGACAATGATCCGGTCTTTTCCGGGAGAATATTTTGCAGAATTGCTGACGAGATTTGTAATTACTTGTTCCAATCTTATCGGGTCTGCGATGATGATTGCTTCTGTATTTTCTTCGAGGATAATCTGATGCTTTACAATTTGTTGAATAGAATTAAGGGTTTCGGGCAAAAAAGTATGAAAATTAATTTCTGATTTTGTAAGATTCAGTTTGCCGAGATTAATTTTTGAAACATCAAGCAGTTCGTTCAACAGAACATTCAATTTATCAGTGTAATGATCAATCTTGATTAAATTATTTTGCAAATCTGAAGGCAGATTATCAAACATTTCGAGCGTTAGTTGTGTGTAAGCTTTTATCGTAGTAATGGGTGTCCTCAATTCGTGGCTTGCGATAGAAATGAACTGATCTTTTTCTTCTTCCAAAATTTTTGATTGCATCAGTTCAGCTTCTTTTTTAATCAGCGCTTCTTCTGTTTTTTTTCTTTCAGAAATGTCTGAAAGGAATGCAATAAAAAGCCAGCCTTCATCCATTTTTACATTTGAAATACTCAAATTAATATAGAACTCGTTTCCATTTTTATGCAGAGCAGTTATATCGACAGTCTTATTGAGAATTGGGCCGTTGCCGGTCTTTAAAAAATGTTGCATTCCCTTCAAATGAGCTTCGCGATATTGAGGAGGAATGATTGTTTCGGTTAATGTTTTGCCTGAAATTTCTTCCTGGGAAAATCCAAAAATTTCTTCTGCTTTCGGATTCCATTCCAATATTTCCTGGTATTCATTGATGATAATGACTGCATCAGGTCCGCGTGTCAAAAAAACTTTCAATCGTTTTTCGCTTTCGCGAACCATTTTTTCTGAACGCTGATTTTCTGTTGTATTTTTAAAAACGCAACGCGTGTATTGAGGTTCGCCATCGATGTATGAACAACCCACCTGGCCTTCGCCAATCACCAACTCATTGTCACTGGTTACAAAAGCAACTTCAACCGATTTGACTTTATTATTTTCGATTACATCAGCCCGGTTTTTGCGATATTTTTCTTTATAATCAGGATGAATAAAATCATAAATATTTTTGCCAACAACATCTGCCAATTGATACTTTAAAGTGTGTAACCACGCAGGATTTGCCAATTCAATTTCTCCATCAATCTTTAAAAAATAAATGAGATCATGTGTGTTTTCAAAAAGATCGCGAAAATGGTTGTCAAAATTTAGATCAGGCATAATTGGTTTTTCGAAGATCGTAAAAATAAAAAAGAAAGAATAAGAATTGACAATTTATAAGAAAAACAAACATCTGCAGTTTATTTATAAAAAGAAATTCAGCGATATTTGTTGTTTTACTGGTTAATGCAATCATTGCTTCGTGTAATTTTTACATTTTAAATCAAACAGATTAAATTGTGGCATTTTTAATGCCCATAACAAATGAAGATCAACTTTTACATCAGGTATCATACAGTTTTTGGAGAAGAATTATTTATAACAGGAAACAACAAATTTTTAGGAGATAATGATCCTGCTAACGCTGCCAGGCTTCAATGGTTCAATGAAGATTTTTGGCATGTAGCCATTGATTTTCCTGAAGATTTTGATGATACCATTCATTACAAATACATTTTAAAAGATGTAAAAGGTGTTGAGATTTTTGATGGAGAAGAAAACCGTTTTATAGATCTTTCGACAAAAAAAATCAGATCTTATTCTGTCTTCGATACATGGAATCCGGCAGGAAATGTTTGGAATGTTTTTTTTACAAGAGCTTTCAGTAAAATTTTATTACCTCCTGTTACAAAACTAAAAACACCAAAACCAAGAAACGCCAATCATATTTTCAGAGTAAAAGCACCGTTATTAAATCCCGGTGAAACTCTTTGTTTATGCGGTTCTACGAAGAATTTGAAGAACTGGAACCTGGCAGAACCCATTCTGCTTTCTCCCCATAACAACTGGTACACCACCAGTGTTTTCCTGGATGAAAATGAATGGCCAGCGAGTTATAAATACGGCATTTATAATCTCGAAGAAAAAAGATTCGTCAGTTTTGAAGAAGGAGAAAACAGGATCATCCGCAAATTTGAAGAAGAAGAGAAAGGACTCACTATCTTCAATGATGGCTTTGTAAATTATCATCCGGGCCTTTGGAAAGGGGCCGGAGTTTCTATTCCTGTCTTTAGTTTGAGAACGCAGAAAAGCTTTGGAGTTGGAGAATTTTCCGACATCAGATTATTAATTGACTGGGCAAAGAAAACGGGTTTAAAAATGATCCAGCTTTTGCCCATAAATGATACCACTGCCAACAAAAACTGGCACGATTCGTATCCTTATGCAGCCATCTCTGCTTTTGCACTTCATCCGATTTATATCAATCTTGATAAGGTTGCCGGAAAAGAATTCGCTTCGATTATCAAGCCTTTAAAAAGAAAGCAAAAACAGCTGAATGATCTGCGGGCATTCGATTACGAGCAGGTAATGAAATTCAAATTATCTGCATTAAAAGAATTGTTTGAAGCGAAGAAAAACGATTTTAAAAATGATCTTGATTATTTTGAATTTTTTGAATTAAATCGTCATTGGCTGGTTCCTTATGCAGCGTTTTGTTTTTTGCGTGATAAATATAAAACACCCGATTTTTTAAAATGGAAAAGTAATAGAAGCTATAATGAACAAGCAATTCAAAAGTTGGTCGCTCCTTCACAAAAGCATTACGACAACATTTTATTTTTCTATTTTGTACAATACCATTTGCATTTGCAAATGAAAGAAGTTGCTGATTATGCACACAATCAAAAGATTGTTTTAAAGGGCGATATTCCGATTGGCGTTTATCGTTATGGTTGCGATGCATGGGTAAATCCTTCTTTATTTAATATGGATGAGCAGTCGGGAGCGCCGCCTGACGATTTCGCAGTAAAGGGCCAGAACTGGGGCTTTCCGACGTATAACTGGGAAGAGATGAGCAAGGATAATTACAATTGGTGGCGTCGTCGTTTCGACCAGATGAGCAATTATTTTGACGCTTTCCGGATAGATCACATTCTTGGATTTTTCAGAATATGGAGCATTCCGATGGAGTCTGTTGAAGGAATTATGGGAAGATTTGTACCGGCAATTCCGGTTGATATTTCTGAATTCTACCACAGGAATATTTCGTTTAACCATGACCGTTATTGCAAGCCTTACATCACAAAAAGCATTGTTGAAAATATTTTTAAAGAAAGAGCAGAGGAAGTAAAAGAAAAATTTTTAGATAAAGATGCGAACAGTTACCAGCTAAAAGATTTTGTAAACACCCAGGCAAAAGTTGTTGAATATTTTGGAGATAAACCAGATGAATTTATAAAAAATGGTCTTTTCAATCTAATCAGCAATGTGATACTTTTTGAAGAAGAAAATTCTAACGGACAAAAATATCATTTCAGAATTGGCATTGATAAAACATCTTCTTACCAGCAGCTCGATAATTACACGAAAAGCATTTTATGGCCTCTTTACATTAATTATTTTTATGAAAGACAAAATGATTTTTGGAAAAAAGAGGCGATGAAAAAATTGCCTTCTTTAAAACGAAATACTAACATGCTGGTTTGTGGTGAGGATTTGGGAATGGTTCCTCCGTGTGTGCCTGATGTGATGACGCAATTAGGAATTTTAGGACTTGAAATTGAACGCATGCCGAAAGCACACGGAACAGAGTTTTTCCATCCCAATGATGCACCTTATTTATCTGTGGTAACTCCATCAACACACGACATGAGCACCATTCGTGGCTGGTGGGAAGAAAATCCTGAACAAACACAACGGTTTTACAATTACATGCTTGGTCAATATGGAAGTGCTCCTGCAAAATGCGAAGCCTGGATCAATAAAAAAATAGTTTTGCAACATTTATATTCTCCGGCGATGTGGAGCATTTTTCAACTGGCCGATTTGCTGGGAATGGATGATACTCTTCGCTGGCCAAATCCGGATGAAGAAAGAATCAATGTTCCTTCAGACGCTAACCATTATTGGCATTACAGAATGCATTTGAATCTTGAAACATTATTAAAAGAAAATGATTTCAATGACATGTTGAATCAATTTATAAATGAAAGTGGACGATAAACACAGCTCCGTCAAAATTGTATGAACTTAAAATATAAAAAATCCGATCTTCCTTTTAAACATCCATTCACCATTTCAAAAGGAACCAAAACACATCAGCCGGCTTTGTTGGTAGAACTGGAATTCTTTGGTATCAAAGGCTATGGCGAAGCTCCTGCAATTGCATATTATAACATTCCGGTTGAAAAGATGATTGCTGATATTGAAGAAAAAAAGAAAATGATTGAAAAATTTTCTTTTACAGAACCTGAAAGATATTGGCATTATTTGCATCATTTAATCCCCGATAATTCTTTTTTGGTTTGTGCATTAGACATAGCAGCATGGGATATTTATGGGAAAATGAAAAAGAAACAATTGCATGATCTATGGAATTTGGATATTTCAAAAAATCCTTTGACCGACATAACTATTGGAATTGATACGGTTGAAAATATGGTTGCCAAAATGAAAGAAACTCCATGGCCGATTTATAAAATTAAATTAGGAACGCCCGAAGATATTCACATGATGCAGGAATTGAGAAAACATACTGATGCTGTTTTTCGCATTGATGCTAACGCTGCATGGAAAGCTGAAGAAGCGCTTGAAAAAATAAAAATTTTCAAAGATCTGAATGTAGAATTTATTGAGCAGCCTTTGGCAAAAGATGATTGGGAGGGGATGAAATTTTTATATGAGCATTCTCCTTTGCCATTGATTGCAGATGAAAGTTGTGTGTCAGAACATGATGTGATAAAATGCAAAGGACATTTTCATGGAATTAATATTAAACTCACCAAATGCAGTGGGATTACTCCTGCATTACGGATGATAAAAGAAGCGCGCGAATTAGAAATGAAAGTAATGGTTGGCTGTATGAATGAAAGTTCTATCGGCACTGCTGCCATCGCACAACTATTGCCATTATTGGATTATGTGGATATGGACGGCCCTTTACTCCTTGCAGAAGATGTAGCAAAAGGAGTAACCTACGATTATGGAAAAATTATTTATCCTGATGGTTATGGACTTGGAGTAAAGGTTGATCCATTCTAAGTTCAACTAAGAACTAACTAATAAACAGTGCTTTCAACTCTGAAGCATCTCCCGGTTTCATTTTTCCACCAAGAATCAGCCTTAATTGCCTGCGTCTTAAAGCGCCATTATAAAGCTCTGTTTCATGAGGAGTTTCAGGTTCTATTTTAGGAACAGGTCTTGGTTTCCCATGAGGATCTAAAGCTACGAACGTGTAATACGCTTCATTGCTATCATAACTATACTGCTGGATAATATCTTCGCCCCAAACTTTCAAATAAATTTCCATGCTTGTGTTGAAAGCGCGTGTAACCTTTGCTTCTATATGAACTACATTTCCCAGTTTGATCGGATTGGTAAATGAAATATTATCTACGGAAGCGGTAACTACAGGTGCATTGCAATGCTTGCTTCCAGCGAGTGCTGCGGCAATGTCCATCCAATACATTAATCGTCCACCCATTAAATTTTCAAATAAGTTGGTATCATTTGGTAACACCAGTTCTGTCATGATTACTAAACTATCCGACGGTTTCTTTACTGTCATTAAAAAAAATTTTCGCAAAGATACTTTTCTAATCAGCAAATTAACTAATGACAATCAGTCAACTTTATTTGGAGATTCCTTGTCAATTAAAGAATTTTGACTTTTTTAATAGTAGTTATGAATTTATCTTTTGAAGACACCAAAACAGCCTTTGCTTATAAGACAAATGCAGAACTGAAACGTGCGAAATTGCTTTTCCAAACGATGGGAAAACAATGGCTTGTGAGGCCGGGATTGTGGCTTACACCACTTGCTCTTAAAATCGGTTTGCCGGTTAAAGGACTTATCAGGAAAACGATTTTCAGCCAGTTTGTTGGAGGCGAAACTTTGGAAGAAACTGCTGCAGTTGCCAAAAAATTAGGAGGATTTCACGTTCAGGTAATTTTGGATTATGGCGTTGAAGGAAAGGAAGGTGAAGAAAATTTTGATAAAGCCACTGAAGAATTTATAAAGGTAATCCGGTACGCCGCCACTCAACCAAATATTCCTTTTATAAGTGTAAAACTGACTGGTTTTTCAAGATTTGAATTGTTAGAAAAAATTCATTCTAATGCCGTTTATAATGACATTGTTCGCGGAAAAATCCCTTTTGAACAATTAAATGCAGATGAAAAAGCAGAGTGGGAGAGAGTTGTAGCTCGTTTATATAAAATTTGTAGAGTAGCTGCTGAAAGTAATACCGGCGTTTTGATTGATGCTGAACAAAGCTGGATTCAGGATCCGGTAGATGCCGTTACAACACAGATGATGCAACAGTTTAATATTGATAAAGCGATTGTTTATAATACAGCACAACTTTACCGGAAAGACAGATTGCAATATTTAAAAGACAGCGCTGCGTTTGCAAAAGAGAATCAATTTATTCTAGGAATGAAATTAGTTCGTGGCGCGTATATGGAAAAAGAAAGAGAACGTGCGGCCGAATTGCATTATCCTTCGCCTATCAATGAAACCAAGCAGGATACCGATAATGAGTATAATGCTGGTTTGGAATTTTCCATTAACCCTGAAAATAAAATCAATATTGTTATTGGCTCTCATAATGAATACAGCAATTTATTTGCTGTTCAATTAATGGAAAAATATGGCTTACCGCTGAACGATCCACGAATCCATTTTTCACAGCTATTTGGAATGAGCGATAACATTACTTTCAACCTCGCAAAAGCCGGTTGTCATGTTAGTAAATATCTTCCATTCGGACCAATAAAAGACGTGATTCCTTACCTGATGCGCCGTGCGCAGGAAAATTCTTCGGTAAGCGGACAAACCGGAAGAGAGTTGGGATTGATTAAAAAAGAACTAAAAAGAAGGTCTGTTTCTTAATCGTCCTTATTCCAAAATAAAAATGATTTTCTTTCCTGGTTTACTGTTTTTGCTTCTATTTCAAGAATAACTTTTTGTTCCATAGTGTTTTATATAACTGATTAAGGAACTGTTAACATTCCGTTAACAAAAATAATTGTCAGAAAATTGTCTGATAAAAATGAACGTCTACCTTTAGGAAGCGTTCAAAATCAGTTCACACATTTTTCACCAGCAGCATCTCCTGTTAAAAATTTAAAATTTTATTTATGAGAAAATCAACTTTCTTGTTGTGGATGTTCATTTTGTTTTCTATTCCTGCTTTTTCGCAAACCCGTACTATTACGGGAAAAGTGACAAATGAAAATGGATTGCCGGTTCCGTCGGCAACGGTAGAACAAAAAGGCACCACAAATGCAGTCAGCGCTACAGAAAATGGCAGTTTTAGTATTCAGGTTACAGGATCAAATCCGATTTTGGTAATTTCCTCTGTAAGCTACGAAACACAGAGTATTAATGTGGGAAACCGTACTACATTAAACGTTGTAATGAAAAATTCAGGACAACTTTCTGAAGTAGTGGTTACCGCTTTAGGAATCAAACGTCAAAAAAGATCTTTAGGTTATTCTGCTCAAAGTGTTGATGCAGCACAGATCACAGAATCGCATCAACCGAATCTGCTGAACGCTTTACAGGGAAAAGTTGCGGGTGTTACAATTACAAGTTCGGGTGGTGGCCCCGGACAGGGTGCAAGCATTATAATAAGAGGAATTAATACCCTTAATCCGGATCCGAACGGATTAGGTATTCAACCGCTTTTTGTAATTGATGGAATTCCGATGGATAATTCTTCTTCTGCACTTGGAACTGGCGGTGGCCTTCCGGCGTCAATGGGAAATATGGCCGGTAATATCAACCCGGATGATATTGAGAGTGTCAATATTCTCAGAGGCGGCGCTGCTACTGCTTTGTATGGCTTGCGTGGCGCAAATGGAGTGGTAGTAATCACTACTAAATCGGCTAAAACCGGTGTTTTAAAAATTAATTTTAATACAACTTACGGTGTTGACCAGGTTGATAAATTTCCTGCTGTTCAAAATAAATTTACTCAGGGTTATAAAGGCGAATACGATCCTGCATCTTTCTGGCCTGAATGGGGACCTACAGTTGCGGAAGCAAAATCAACAGATCCGACTCATCCAGCACAATTGTACAATCAATATGCAAGAGCTTATGTAAATGGAAATCAGTTTAGAAGTAATTTGACCTTGTCAGGAGGAACAGATAAAGCATCTATGTCATCCTCTTTATCTTATTTCAAGCAAAATGGAACGATTCCATTCACATGGTATCAGGATATCACTGCCAGGATAAATGGAAAACTCAAATTCAGTGATAAACTTTCGATGGGAACCTCATTATATTACATCAATACTGATGGAAATTTTTATGATGCCAATCGTTTTAATGAAAACCTTTCTTACTGGTCACCGCGCTGGGACGTAAGGGATTATTTAAAACCTGATGGAACTCAGAAAACTTATGGGAATAATAATCCCTGGTATTCTGCAGCTACCAGCAAGTTCCGTTCAAACGTAAATCGTTTGATTGGTAGCGTTGATTTTGATTATAATCCTTTCAAATGGATGACAGCTACTTACCGGTTGGGGATGGATTATTATTCTGATGCAAGAACAGCAACTGCTCCGGGTCCTAAAGGTGTTCCCGGTGAAATTGTAGGTGCAGATGATAATGGAACCGGCTTTGTTGGTGAATATCGCAGGGATTATCGCCAAATTAATTCCAACCTGATGCTTTCCTTTGATCATTCCTGGACTTCTAAATTCAAAACTACTCTTCGTTTAGGAAATGATGTTCTGGACAGATCCTGGGATAACGTAAGTGCAGAAGGAAGTGATTTAGCTGTCTGGAATTTGTATAGTTTAAGTAATGCAAGTACAGTTTCTATTGCACAACAAAAATTACAATATCGCATCATTGGTGTTTATGGCGAATTTACTGCTGCTTACAATGATTTCCTTTATTTGACTTTAACCGGACGTAATGACTGGACTTCTTCTCTTGAGAAAGAAAACCGTTCGTTTTTCTATCCTTCCGCCAGTTTGAGTTATATTTTCACTGACCAGATCAAACTGCCTAACTGGTTTTCAACTGGAAAACTCCGTGCTTCTTTGGCACAGATCGGAAAAGATGCGCCTCCATATAGCACAAGTGTTGTTTATGTTCCTGCCGGTGCTCCTATCAACGGAGTTAGTTTGTGGACAAGAAATAATGCAGCCGGAATCAGCAATTTAAAACCAGAAATGACAACGGCTTTTGAAGTGGGTACTGATCTTTCTTTCTTAAATAACCGTTTGGGAGTCAATTTTACCTGGTATAATTCGAAGAGTAAAGATTTGATTCTGCCTGTGGCAACCGCACCTGGAACTGGATTTACACAGATCACCCTAAACGCCGGCGAAATCCAAAATAAAGGTGTTGAATTAACAGTAAATGGTACACCGGTAAAAACAAAGAACTTCTCATGGAATTTAACTTTGAATTACTCGGCAAACCGCAATAAAGTAATAGACATTTATCCTGGCTTAAAACAAATTGTTGCCGGTTCTACTTTTGGTTATGCCGGTTCCAGTCCTTCTTTTATTTATGCTCCCGGAGAATCTGTTGGTGATATTTATGGAACGCATTGGGAAAGATATTATGGCAATAAAACGCCTGATCCATTGCATATTGACAAAAGTCTTCCCATTATTATTGGAGATAACGGTTTCCCTGTTCGCGCTCCGGGTGCTGATCAAAAAGTTGTTGGAAATTCTTTACCGAAATGGATTGGAAGTCTTAATAACACCTTTTCTTACAAAAACTGGTCTTTGTCTTTCTTAATTGACACACGCCAGGGATTGCAAAAATTTAACCAGTTGGATAATTTCATGGCGGCTTTTGGAATTGCAAAATATACTGAAAACCGCGATCAGACAGTCGTATTCCCTGGTGTTCATGCTGATGGAACTCCAAATACCACCGCTGTTTATTTGGGTCAGGGGATTGGTCCTGACGGAGTAAATTATGGAGACGGTTATTATCGCACCTATTACAGAGGGGTTACTGAAGCGTTTGTTGAAGATGCATCCTGGATAAGGCTTCGTACTGTTAGCCTCGCTTATTCAATTCCACAAAAATGGATGAAAGGAAGTGTGATAAAGGGCGCTACAGCAAGCTTCACAGGAAACAATTTGTGGCTTTCAACTCCGTATAATGGATTTGATCCTGAATCCAGTGATGCAATATCTTCTGATCCAACAGCAAGCTCACAATCAGGATTTACGTATCCACAACTACGTAATTATTTATTTACTTTAAACGTATCCTTCTAAAATAGACCATTATGAAAAAATATTCGATCATTCCATATATTTTAGTACTGCTTGTTATTTTAATGGGTAGTTGTAAAAAATATCTCGACATCAATAAAAATCCGAATGCCGCGTCGGAGCCACCGATCCAGGGTTTGCTCGCTAATACGACCAATCTCACAGCTTACAATGTGTTCAACATTAGCAATTATACCTCTTATTATGTTCAGTATTTGGCTTCTCCAAGTGTGAGCAGCGCTACAGATACTTATCAGCAAATAGATCCTAGCGGCACGTGGGGAGGGATTTATAATGTACTTTCAGATTTGTACGACATGCGCAAATTTGCACAGGAAAAAGGTTTGAACGCTTATATCGGCGTTTCAAATATTCTCACGGCTCTCAATTTGAGTATGGGTAGTAATTTATGGGGCGACATGCCATATTCAGAAGCATTTATAGGCGTAAAAAACCTATTGCCAAAATACGATGATCAAAAAGCAATTTATGATACGTGTCTCGCTTTGATCGACCGAGGAATTGCTGACTTGCAACAACCGGATGCTGTCAAGGAATTGGATAAAGCAAGTGATTTTATTCATGGAGGAAGTGCTGATGCATGGATCAAAACAGCAAATGCTTTAAAAGCAAGATTGCTGAACCAGGTTTCAAAAACCGATCAGTATAGCGCCAGCAGTGTTTTATCTGCCATAGATAATGCTTACACAAGCAATGATGACGATGCGCAAATAACTCAATTTGCAGTTCGTAATCCATGGGCGCAGGCCGCACGCAATAATAAAAATTTATTGCTCGATGCATGGTTGGGAAAATATTTTGTAGATGCTACCAATGGCGCTATTTATGGAGTTTTCGATCCAAGGCTGCCGCAAATAACTGACACAACCATGTATCATGATTATCGTGGAACTCCAAATGGTGCAGGTTACCAGGGAGCAAAAAATACCGATCATGCTCAAAGTTATCTGGACGTAGGCAAATGGTATTCAAGTGATAATTCGCCTCTTGAGATTATTACCAATGCTGAAATGCGTTTTACAGAAGCAGAAGCAGCTTTCAGAAACAACGATCTTCCGAGGGCTTATACTGCTTACATCGCAGGAATAACAGCGAGTATGCAAAAGTTGAATGTTCCTACAGATTCAATTGCCAATTATTTGGCAAATCCTGCAGTTTCGGTTGGTGAATCAAACCTGACATTAAAACTGATCATGAAAGAAAAATATGTTGCTTGTTTCCTGATGCCGGTTACCTGGGTAGATATGCGCCGTTTTGATTATGATTATAAAGATTTCGTATTACCCCAAAATGTTACTTTAAACACATTCATCAGAAGAATGGATTATCCAAGTTCTGAAATTTCAGCCAATGGTGGAAATGTTCCAAATGTGGAACGCACTGATCATCTTTGGTGGGATAAATAAGTATTTTTAACTCTCAATAGAAAAAGGTTGCCAACTGCGGCAACCTTTTTCTATTGCTAACCCTTTTTGATAAATAATTCAACCTCTTTAAAAATCTCCTTCGTTATTCTGTTATCATAAATTTTCTCGCCGATATTTTTCACCCATCTGATTGGCTGAATTGCATTGGTTAAGAAAATTTCATCTGCCTGAAAAAGATCATCTACGGATAGAATTTTTTCTGAAACAAGATATTTTTTTGAAGAGAAATTTCCGAGCATCCATCGCCTTAAAGTGCCGGCAATACAGCCTTCTGATAATGGTGGTGTAAAAATATTTTCATCTTTAATGATGAACACATTTGCAATGGAAGATTCACAGACTCTGTTATAACAATTCAATATAATCGCGTCGTCAAAATTATTTTGTTTTGCAAATAACCGCGCCATTACGGATGCTAATGCATTATTCGATTTTACATTAGCAAATGGATCACAGCTTTTTTTTGCGCCGGTAAAAATATCTGCAACCAAGCCGTTTTCATTTAATTCTATTGTATCATTCAATTCAAAAGTTTCGATGATAATATTTGCATCATTATTTTCAGTGTCATAAACATTTCCATCGCCCCGAAAAATCATCATACGGATTCGTGCATTTTGAAAAATAGAATTTTTCAATAAAACTTCGTTTACTGCATTTACAAAATAACCCTTTGAAAAATATTCCGGGATGTCAAATTGCAACATTTTCATTCCATGAAATAATCTCTCAAAATGAAAATCTGCATTTAAAATTCTTCCTTCATACATCCGCATGGTTTCAAACAACCCGTCACCAAAGCGAAAGCCGCGGTTACCAACATGGATAACGGGTTCGGAAGAAAGAAAATATTCGTTGTTGTAAAAAAAATAATGCTCATTCATATTTTAAAAATGAATGAGCAAAAATAGAAGTATGATTGGAGTAATCGCTATTAATTTTGCTGATCGAGCAGGTTATTTTTTACGGCAAACATGATCAGGCCGGCAGTACTTTTGGTTCCGGTTTTCACTTTCAGTTTATCGCGGATCGCTTCTATGGTTCTTGGACTCAGATCGACTGCTTCTGCAATTTCACGTGTGCTTTTCTCTTCACACATCAATCTTAAAATGGTAATTTCTTTTTCAGTAAGAACTGCATCGTCATGAGAAGTTTTAAACGGAGAAACCACATTTTTTTGCCGAAGATTATTTAAAAGCGCTTTATTGGTTAAAGAATTAAAATAAAATTCCTGCTGATGACATGTCTTTATCGCTTCATAAATTACTTCCGCATCTGATGTTTTTACGAGGTAACTGTTGGCGCCTAATTCCATCAATCTCGTAACAACACTTTGGTCGTCAAGTAAAGTAAGCATGATAATTTTGATTCCAGGATATAGTTTTTTTACTTCAGGCAACGCAGTAATTCCATCCATGATAGGCATTTGAATATCCAGCAGGATCACGTCTGGCTGAATGCCTTTCAGCATATTGAGAAGGTGTGCGCCATTATCAGCTTCCGCAATTATTTTAATATCTTTTTTTGAGGAAAGTGCAGTTTTTACGCCAGCCCGGTAAAGTACATGATCATCCACAATCATCACATTGATCATATCACTTGTTTCTTCTTTCATAGTATAAATGAATTTTTAAATGATAAATAACACTGCAAAAATCTATTTTATTAACGGAAAAATATACAGAATAACTACCAAATTTAAGATGTCGTAATAATACGCATAATTTGCGTAAAAAAACTTACAATATTTTTAAAAGTAGTTTTTCAACGAAAAAATAACCTTTCTAAAACTTAAAAAGCATCGCTTTCACGATGCCTTTTTAAAGCTATATTTTTCAATTATTTTTTCTTTTGACTTTTTGGTGCAAAGATCGCAAACATTCTTTTGCCTTCCAGTTTCGGCATGCTTTCCAACGTGCCAACATCTACCAGTCTTTCAGCAAATTTCAATAATAAAAGTTCGCCTCTTTCTTTAAACATGATAGCGCGGCCTTTAAACTGAACGTACGCTTTCACTTTATTGCCATCTTTCAAAAAGTTTTCGGCATGTTTTGATTTAAAATCAAAATCGTGATCGTCAGTGTTTGGTGTAAAGCGGATTTCTTTTACTTCAGAAACTTTGCTTTTTGCCTTCATGTCTTTTTCACGTTTCTTCTTTTCATAAAGAAACTTGTTGTAGTCAATTATTTTGCAAACAGGAGGATCTGCCTGCGGAGAAATTTCTACCAGGTCAAGTCCTTGTTCGTTTGCAATTTTTAATGCTTCTGAAGTTGGGTAAATTCCTACTTCTATGTTTTCGCCAACCAATCGTACCTGCGGTACTCTGATCATGTGATTGGTACGGTGTTCCTGTTGTTGTTCTTTTTTAAAACGGGGGTTAAATGCGCCTCTTGGAGGTCTTGGTGGAAATGCCATTAATTGATTTTAGGTTAAAAATGTATTTTATTTATTGATAAAAAAAATGTTGATAAGTGAAAATAATAACGCTACAATTCCAACTCCAGTTCCTACAACCCAAATAATCATTGAGTTGAATCTTTTTTCCATTTCAATTTGAAATTTAAGCATATCTTGTTTTAATGCTGAACCGTCTTCTTTGGTAAAAAGAACTGAAGATTTATTTTCAACTTTTGTTTCTATAATTTCAATTTTTGCATCGGCGTTATTTTTAAAATGACGTTGTAAACCTTCATAAATGCTAAAAGATTGCGTTGTTGTCATAAATTTATTCTACCGGTTTTTTATTCTTCACTTCTTCTTTAATGTTTTCAATTACTTCGTTCAAAGTTTTCGAGCCTTCATCTCCTTTTCCTTGTCTGCGTACAGAAACTTTTTCTTCATTCACTTCTTTCTCCCCAATAATAAGCATTATCGGGATTTTTGCCAACTCTGTATCTCGGATTTTTTTTCCAATTTTTTCACTTCTCTCATCAATTTCAGCACGAATATCATTATTTTTTAATTGACTTAAAACATTTTCTGCATAAGGCAAAAATTTATCACTGATAGGCAAAATTTTCACCTGCACAGGTACGAGCCACATCGGAAATTTTCCGGCACAATGTTCTGTCAACACAGCAATGAATCTTTCCAAACTTCCAAACGGCGCACGATGAATCATCACAGGGCGATGTTTGGTGTTGTCTTCACCGATGTAAGTCAGATCAAATCTTTCAGGCAAATTATAATCCACCTGGATGGTTCCCAATTGCCATTTTCTTCCAATCGCATCACGGACCATGAAATCTAACTTCGGTCCATAAAATGCCGCTTCTCCATATTCGATTACGGTATTCAGATTTTTTTCAGCGGCCGCTTCAATGATTGCTTTCTCAGCAAGATCCCAGTTCTCATCACTACCAATATATTTGGTTCTGTCTTCCTGGTCGCGCAATGAAATCTGAGCAGTATAATCTTTAAACCCAAGTGATGCAAATACATGCAGAACCAGGTCGATCACTTTTTTAAATTCTTCTTTTACCTGCTCAGGCATCACAAACAAATGCGCATCATCCTGAGTAAATCCACGAACCCTGGTAAGCCCATGCAACTCGCCTGATTGTTCATAACGATAAACGGTTCCAAACTCTGCAAGCCTCAATGGCAGATCTTTGTAGCTTCTTGGAACAGCTTTATAAATTTCGCAGTGATGCGGACAATTCATTGGTTTTAAAAAAAACTCTTCGCCTTCAACCGGAGTTTTTATTGGCTGAAAACTGTCCTTTCCATATTTTTCGTAATGCCCGCTGGTAACGTATAAATTCTTGGAACCTATATGTGGCGTAACGACTGGAAGATAACCGGATTCTAATTGTGCCTGTTGCATAAAATCCTGCAACCTTTGCCGAAGCATCGTTCCTTTTGGTAACCACAAAGGCAAGCCCTGTCCCACCTTATCAGAAAAAGTAAATAACTCTAACTCTTTTCCAATCTTGCGATGATCACGTTTTTTCGCTTCTTCCAAAAAAACAAGATACTCATCCAGCTCTTTTTGATTAGGAAATGTAACACCATAAATGCGTGTAAGCATTTTATTTTTTTCATCGCCTTTCCAATATGCTCCGGCGATGTTGGTCAATTTAATTCCTTTGATCAATCCTGTTGAAGGAATGTGTGGGCCGCGACAGAGATCAGTAAAATTTCCCTGTGTATAAAAAGTGATATTCCCATCCTGTAAATTCGAAAGCAAATCCAATTTGTACTCATCACCTTTTTGTTCAAAATAATTGATCGCATCAGCTTTTGAAATTTCTTTTCTGATGAACGGGTTGTTTTCTTTGGCAAGCTCATTCATCTTTTTTTCAAGCTTTTGAAGATCGCTTTCTGTGATCACATTTTCTCCAAGATCCATGTCGTAATAAAAACCTTTTTCAACAGGAGGCCCAACCCAAAATTTTACGCCCGGAAAAGTATCTTCAACAGCTTCTGCCATCAGATGCGCAGATGAATGCCAGAAAGTAGCTTTTGCTTTCTCATCTTCCCACGTTAAAAATTTTACAGAAGCATCATTATTTATCGGGCGTGAAAGATCCCAAACTTCGCCGTTTACTTCGGCTGCCAAAATTTTGCGCGCCAATCCTTCACTAATTGATTTTGCAATTTGCATCGCCGAAGATCCTTGCTCGTATTGCCTTACAGCGCCATCAGGAAAAGTAATATTGATCATTAGTAACTTTAAAAAATAAGATTTGTTTAATTTTTTGAACAGCAAATTTAACGAAGTATTAGACAAAGATGCTATTCCTTTGAAGAGTTATCGCTTTAATAACAATTAATTTTGAATGATCAAATAATCAGGCATAATGAAACCATTTTTTACAATGCTTTTTTTGATGTTTATGAGTTTTGGTTTGTTTGCACAACATTCACTTGCTCAAAACTATTCTTCTCAAAAATCTTATTCTCATTACAATTCTCATAATAAAAAACCAATCAATTTTAATGGACAATGGAAAGGTGGTTTTGATGAAGTTGGAAATGGAATTCCGGGATTTGATGATGACATAAAATATGTTTTGGAATTAACAACGGATGGCTCCAGTGTTTCAGGATATTCATACACATATTTCTCTGAAGGAATCAAAAGATATTATACGATTTGCAGGCTTACAGGAACATTAAATCGTGAAACAAATGACCTGGTGGTTACAGAAGTTGAAAGAACAAAATTTAATACGCCGCCCGGATTTATCAATTGTTTCCAGACACATCGGTTGCATTATGAAAAAGATTCAGGAAATATTGAAGTCTTGCGCGGAACCTGGATTCCTGCGCCCAACCAGGGAGCAGGCTGTGGAAGCGGAACTACCGTTCTTTCGCGCAGAATGGTAAGCAATCTTCCAACAGCATTTATGCCACGTAAAAGCAATCCTGTTGCAAAAGCTTCTTCTCCAAAACCTGTTCACAAAAATTCAGTGGCTGTTGCTCCCAAAAAGAAAACACCTTCTGTTGTAAAAAAAGTTCCGCAGCATCATGAAGAAGTGAAAACAGAAACAGCTAAAAGTTCTGTTCCCAAAATTGATAACATCCTTCCCAAAAATGAACCCGAGCAGAAATTTATTGCTCCTCCACCAACAAAAGAATTTCAAAACCGGAGAAAAGATATTGTAAAAACTATTGAAATTGAACAACCAACTTTTCATTTGGATTTTTATGATAACGGAGAGATTGATGGTGACTCAATCACTGTTTTTTACAACGGAAAAATTGTTCTCTCGCATCAACGATTATCTGATAAGCCCATTTCATTAACGCTTACTCTTGATAAAAATGCTCCTGAAAATATTGTCACCATGTATGCGGATAACCTTGGTACCATTCCACCAAATACAGCATTGATGGTAGTTACAGACGGAAGCAAAAGATATGAAGTTAGAATAGAATCTGATACAGTGAAAAGCGGAAGTGTCGTTTTTGAGCCTTCCAAATAGCAAAAAGGAAATGCAATTATTTCATCTTTGACTGTAATTTGTAAAAAAATAAATTGTAATTATTTCTTCTTCTGCTAATCTCTCATAACTTTTTTCTGATAACTATTAATGCACCATCTTCTTCGCAATCATGATCATCCGTGGTGATTTTTTTACATTGTAATGATTAAAGGTATAGTCACCAAACACTTCCTGCATCTGCATTTGCTGAAAAGCAAGCATGTCTGTAAAATCGCCGAGAGAAAATTTTGCCACTTTTTCCTGGTATTCCAATGGCTCTTTTAAATTTTCATCTTCAACAATTATTTTTTTGTAAAAATGAGTTTCATCAAACCATTTGGTAATGTAATAATTCACTCCGTTTATTTCTATCTCTGATTGGTGGATCAAATGATCTTCAGCAAAATGAACATTCAGATAATCAATCACAAAAATTCCATCATTGCGCAAAGACTGAGAAACGGTTCTTATCGCATTATCATGTTCTCTTCTTGTATTGAAATATCCGAAGCTGGTAAAAAAATTAAAAGCATAATCAAAATAATTGATCCAGAAAGGTAATCGCATATCATGCTGAAAAAAATGAAGATGATTATTTTCTTTTTTCCTGGCTTTTTTAATGCTGTCTTCTGAAAGGTCAATTCCGGTAACATCAAAACCTTTGGAAGCTAGTTGAACCGAGTGCCGGCCTTTGCCACACGCAATATCAAGCATCAATGAACCCGGTTTTGGTTTTAAATAATCAACCAGTTTATCAATAAAATTCGCGGCTTCTTTTTTGTCTCTTTTAAAATATAACTGATAATAATAAGGCGAATTAAACCATTCTTTAAACCACGGTTTCCGGTCTGACATTTTTATTATTTATTTTGACAAAAATAAAAAGTAAATTCTGCCTTAAATCCGTTTTTGTTTTAAACATTTTATTAAATTCACTTCACAATTCATTGATCATTGCAAAGCAATAATTAGTAGAATAAAAAGAATAAAACAATTAAATTTGCAACCTTAAAATATTTCTGTGGCACTGATAAAAAGCATTTCCGGAATTAGAGGAACGATTGGTGGAAAACCTGGCGAAAATCTTACTCCAACAGACATTGTAAAATTTACCGCAGCATTTGCAACTTCATTAAATAACAGTCAAAATAAAACAATTGTTATTGGACGCGATGGAAGGATCAGCGGAAAACTGGTTAGTGATCTGTGCGCTAATACGCTGATGGCATGCGGCTTTAACGTCATTGACCTTGGAATTACTACAACTCCAACCGTTGAAATTGCCGTTAAAGAAGAAGGCGCTGCAGGTGGAATTATTTTAACTGCAAGCCACAACCCAAAAGAATGGAATGCTTTAAAATTACTGAACAGCGATGGGGAATTTTTAAACTCGCAGGCCGGAGAAAAAGTTCTTTCAATTGCTGATAATGAAAAATTCAATTTTGTTTCAGTTGATAAAACCGGCACTTATAAAAAGGATGATTCTTATCTGCAAAAACATATTGATGCGGTTGTAAATTACGACCTGGTAGATGTGGAAGCCATTAAAAAAGCAAAGTTTAAAATTGTGTTGGATCCGATCAACAGTTCCGGCGCAATTTATATTCCTGCTTTACTAAAAGCACTTGGAGTAAAAGAAGTTATTGTTATCAATGAAGAAGTAAATGGAAAATTTGAACACAATCCTGAGCCACTTCCCAAAAATTTAATTGGATTAAGCAGTGAAGTAGTAAAGCAGAAAGCTTCACTTGGAATCGCTGTAGATCCTGATGTGGACAGGCTTTGCTTCGTTTGTGAAGATGGAAGTATGTTTGGCGAAGAATATACTTTGGTGGCTGTTGCAGATTATATTTTGAAAAACAGGAAAGGGAATACGGTCAGCAATATGTCTTCGACAAAATCGCTCAAAGAGATCACCCATCAGCACGGCGGTGAATATTTTCCTTCCCCGGTTGGAGAAGTAAATGTGGTGAATAAGATGAAAGAAGTGAATGCGGTGGTCGGCGGAGAAGGAAATGGAGGAATTATCGTTCCGGACTTTCATTACGGCCGTGACGCCTTGATTGGAATTGGTTTATTCCTTTCACATCTGGCACATTCACAAAAAAGCATCAAACAATTCAGAGGAAATTATCCTGATTATTTTATTTCAAAAAATAAAATAACGCTTGAGAAAAATGTGGATGTAAAAGAGATCTTTAAAAAGATAAAAGACAAATACAAAAACAATCCTGTGAATACAGAAGACGGATTGAAAATTGAATTTGGAAATGATTGGGTTCATTTAAGAACAAGCAATACAGAACCTATCCTGCGCATTTATTCAGAAAGTAATTTTGAAACTACCGCCGAAAATATTGCAAAGAAGATCATGAGAGATATTCATGAAGTAATTAGCTGATAAGCTAATTGAAAAAAGTTTTTTTACATGCAGAGAATTTATTTTGATAATGCGGCTACAACGCCTTTGGATCCGGAGGTTTTTAAAACAATGCTGCCTTTCTTCACAGAAAAATTTGGTAATCCTTCTTCGATTTATTCTTATGGAAGAGAAACAAGAATGGCCATTGAAAATGCAAGGAAATCGGTTGCAAAGATTTTAAATGTTCATCCCGCAGAAATATTTTTCACCAGCGGAGGAACAGAAAGCACCAACACTGCTATCAATGCCGCTGTGTTTGATCTGGGTTGTAAACATATTATCAGTTCTCCGCTCGAACATCATGCTACATTGCATTGCATTGAACATCTGTCAAAAGATCATGGCATCCGCCTTTCATTTGTAAATATTTTATCCAACGGTCAGATTGATTACGATGATCTTGAAAGTTTATTAAAAGAAAGCAAAGAAAAATCTTTGGTTACTTTAATGCATGCCAACAATGAGGTTGGCAACATCACCGACATTGAAAGGGTAGGAGAGCTTTGCAAAAAATATGATGCGATCTTCAATGCAGACACGGTGCAAACTGTGGGACATTTTCCAATCGATCTGGAAAAAATTCATGTTCATTTTATCAATGCTGCCGGCCATAAATTTCATGGACCAAAAGGTGTTGGAATGTTATATATTAATGAGAATATCAAAATTCATCCGTTTGTAAATGGTGGAAGCCAGGAGCGTGGAATGCGTGCCGGCACTGAAAATATTTATGGTATTGTAGGATTTGCAAAAGCTTTGGAACTTGCTGTTCAAAATATGGAAGAAGAAAGCAGGCACATAAAAGAAGTAAGAGATTACATGAAGCAATCGCTTCAAAAAAATATTCCCGGAGTTCAATTTAATGGCGACCCTGATGGAAAAGTTCTTTATACTGTTTTGAGTGTTGCTTTTCCAAAAACTGAAAAAACAGACATGCTTCTTTTCAATCTTGACATCAATAATATTTGCGCCAGCGGTGGAAGTGCCTGCACTTCGGGCGTTGAAAAAGGAAGCCATGTGATCAGCGCTATTTATCCGGAATCCGACCAGGCAACTGTTCGCTTCTCTTTTAGCAAATACAATACAAAAGAAGAAGTGGATGTAGTGGTAGAGAAGTTGAAGCAGATAATTTAATGGGCCAATGTGAAGGGACTGATAGTCACATCAGCTATTGCATTATCACAAAAAACAATTCACCCTTATTTCTCCGTTTATTGCATTTTAAAATCTTCCAAAAACTTCGTAGTGAAATTTCCTTTTCTGAACTGTTCGTTCTGCATTAACTGAAGATGGAAAGGAATCGTTGTTTTAATTCCTTCAATAACATATTCGCTGAGTGCGCGATACATCGTATCGATGGCTTCATCACGGGTTTGAGCCATAGTAATTAATTTCCCGATCATGGAATCGTAATAAGGAGGAATGACATAACCTGCATAGCAATGGCTGTCCACGCGAACTCCATGGCCGCCGGGCTGATGAAGAACGGTGATTCTTCCGGGAGAAGGACGAAAATCATTGTAAGGATCTTCTGCATTGATTCTGCATTCGATGGCATGCATCTCCGGATAATAATTTCTTCCTGAAATGCGATCACCGGCTGCGATTTTTATTTGCTCTTTGATCAGATCATAATTGACAACTTCTTCTGTCACACAATGTTCTACCTGGATACGGGTATTCATTTCCATGAAATAAAAGTTCCTGTTTTTATCCACGAGGAACTCAATCGTACCAACACTTTCATAGTCAATTGCCGAAGCGGCTTTGATGGCAGCATCGCCCATTCTTTCTCTCAATTCCGGCGTCATAAAAGGTGAAGGAGATTCTTCCACCAATTTCTGATGACGACGCTGGATCGAACAATCGCGTTCGCTCAGGTGACAAACATTTCCATATTGATCACCCGCAATCTGTATTTCAATATGGTGTGGCTCTTCCACAAATTTTTCCATGTAGATACCATCATTTTTGAATGCAGCAGCAGCTTCAATTTTTGCGGTTTCCAAAGCCTTTTCCAGGTCTTTTTCCTGCCAAACCACCCGCATTCCTTTTCCGCCACCGCCGGCAGTTGCCTTTAAAATCACAGGATATCCCACTTCAGCCGCAGATTTTTTTGCATGATCCAAATCTTTCAATAAACCTTCAACACCGGGAACAACAGGAACTCCGGCAGCGATCATCGTTTCTTTCGCAGTGATCTTATCACCCATCGAATTGATCATCTTTGGAGTTGGCCCGATAAATTTAATTCCGTGGTCAATACATATCTGTGCAAATTTTGCATTCTCAGCAAGAAATCCATAACCCGGATGAATGGCATCAGCATTGGTGATCTCCACCGCAGCCATGATGTGTGGAATATTCAGATAACTATCAATGCTCGCCGGCTTTCCAATACAAACAGCTTCGTCAGCAAATTTTACATGAAGGCTGTCTTTATCTGCTGTTGAATAAACGGCAACAGTTTTGATGCCCATTTCTTTGCACGTTCTGATCACTCTTAGTGCAATTTCGCCACGGTTGGCAATAAGTATTTTCTTAAACAAAATATTTAATTTGAAAATTTTAAAATTTGAAAATCTGAATATGAGTGGTTACTAATTAAAATTCCTGCGAATAAAGACAACACGCAAACCAGAATTTCAATTTAGCAAACGATTCAAACTTTCATCTGACTAATTCGGCTCAACCAAAAACAACGGCTGATCAAATTCTACCGGAGAAGCATCTTCCACCAAAACCTTTACGATCTTTCCCGAAACCTCGCTTTCTATTTCATTAAATAATTTCATTGCTTCGATGATGCATACCACCTGTCCAGCCTCTACTTCATCACCAACGCTTACGAATATGGGCTTTCCGGGACCTGCCTGACGATAAAAAGTCCCGATCATAGGACTTTTTATAGTTACATAATTATCAGACTTAGAGGTTTGGGGCGCTTTTGCCTCCTCCGGTTTTTCAGAAGTTTGTGCAGATGGAGCAATGGCTTGCTGCTGAAGCGGCGCTTGTGCAAGCATTGGTGAGCCAAAATGTTGCGCAGGTTCTTTTTTCTGCTTGATGGTAATTTTAAAACCATCTTTTTCAACGCTTAATTCACCGATATTGCTTTTATTAACAAGCTTTACCAGTTCATGAATTTGTTTAATGTCCATATTGGAAATAAGATTTAGGTTATGGAAACTTGAGGCTAAGGTAGTTTATTAATTGAAAAATAGATAATTGAAAAATCAAATTTATCGATGATCGATTTTGGTATCATCGATCCAATTACACTTTCACTCTTTCAACGTACTCGCCGGTTTTACTATTTACTTTTATGTATTCGCCTTCGTTTACAAACAGCGGAACATTCACAGTGGCGCCGGTTTCAACAGTCGCAGGTTTTAAAGTTTTTGTTGCTGTATCACCGCGCAAACCCGGTGCACTGTAGGTTACCTGCAAAACTATTTTATCAGGAAGCTCAACACCCATCGGTTGTTCTGTTTCGGTATTGATCAAAACAGAAACTTCCTGGCCGTCTTTTAAAAATTGTGGCGCATCTACCATTTCAGGAGCTACTGCAATTTGTTCATACGTTTCAGTATCCATAAAAGTATAACCGGTGTCGTCTTTAAATAAAAACTGGTAAGGTCTTTTTTCCACTCTTACCGGATGAATGGTTTCACCGCTGTTCCATGTTTGTTCGATCGTGCGTGTATTATCTACGCCTTTTAATTTTGCCCAAACTTTTGCTCCTGCCCGTGCAGTTTTATTTTGTCCGAAATCAACAACAGTGTATAGATTCCCATCAATTTTCAATATCAAACCTGTTCTGATATCTGAAGTAGTTGCCATAGAAAAAAATTTTTTTAAGGCTGCAAAGGTAAAAGATTTGTTTTATTGTAGAACGTCTAAATTCAGAAACATTTAAAGTCAAAATTTTACAAATTTCAAATATTTGAAACTCTAAACTTTTCATAGCTTTATCAAAAAATTACTTTTGAAAAATTTATTTGTTTTCCTCGCCGCCACTTTATTTTCGTGCACTGCTTTTTCTCAAAAAGATTCAACACAGGACACGCCGGTCTATTTACGATTTCCAACTATTCCCCAGTTTACTGTTTATAAAGCGCCCGACAGCACTGCGTTTACAAGAAGTGATCTGCACAAAAAAGAAAATACCATCTTTATTATTTTCAGTCCTGAATGCGAGCATTGCCAGCACGAAACCGAAATGCTGACGCAAAATATCGACAAGTTTAAGAACACCCAAATTGTGATGATCACTTATCTTCCTTATGAAGAAATGATGAAGTTTTATCACGTTTATAAGATTGCGGATTTTCCTCAAATCACGATGGCAAGAGACACCCATTTTTTCTTTCCGGTATTTTTTAAAATAAGAAATCTTCCTTCCATTTTCATTTATGACAAGGAGGGAAAATTGAAAAAATCTTTTGAAGGAGACGTAAAACCTGAAACGATCTTAAACGAACTATAAGAGCATTTTTGGTAAATTACCTTTCATTTCTTTGGTAAAATCTTTCACAAAAAAAATGCTAAAAACCTCTTTACATTTTCATCTTTATACTTTTTTATTAGTTTTATCAAAAAATTACT
>Ga0157373_10000165_pt1 | contig 53833 bp, 52 predicted proteins | sample C65metaG_FD_113460 | JGI IMG/M metagenome (GOLD analysis project Ga0157373, IMG submission 113460) | Corn rhizosphere microbial communities from Kellogg Biological Station, Michigan, USA - C6-5 metaG | ecosystem: Host-associated > Plants > Roots > Rhizosphere > Soil | place: USA: Michigan... | reverse complement strand
GCCTTCCTTTCTCAAATCGGAAACGTGGGCCCCACCATGGGCCAGCTCTACATCGTGGATTCCTTCATGACCGTGGTGGTCGGCGGCGTGGGCAATATCCTCGGCACCGTCATCAGTGCACTTGGCATCGGCATGGCAGACCAGTCGCTCCAGCAAATCCTCGGAAACCCGGTGATCGGAAAGATCCTCGTCCTCGGTTTCATCATTCTGTTCCTGCAATGGCGTCCAGCAGGCCTCTTCGTCACCCGTTCCCGTAGCCTTGATTGATCGATGAACAAGCAACCTCTCACCAGCAGGCTCAGCCTGCCCCTCCTCATTATCGCGGCGCTTTTCCTCGTCGTCATCCTGCCGACGCTCAACGCCTTCGGCTACGTCTCCAACTTCACTCTCGGAAATTGGGGCAAGTATCTCTGCTACGGCATCCTGGCCATTTCCATCGATCTCCTCTGGGGCTACACCGGTCTCCTCTGTCTGGGCCAGGCACTCTTCTTCTCCCTGGGCGGCTACATGATGGGCATGTATCTCATGCGCATGATCGGGGGCGATGGCATGCCCACCTTCCTCAGCATGCGCGGCTTCACGGAATGGCCATCCTTCTTCCTGCCATTCAGCAGCTTCCCCTTTGCACTGCTCATGATCGTGCTGGTGCCTGGCGTGCTGGCCTACGTCTTCGGCTTCCTGGCCTTCCGCTCACGCATCAAGGGAGTTTACTTCTCCATCCTCACCCAGGCGCTGACCTACGGAGCGGCACTGCTGTTCTTCCGGAATGAATTCCTCATGGGCGGCAACAACGGCTTCACCGACTTCCGCACGCTCATCGGCTTCGACCTCCGCACCGCCTCTACCCAGCGCGGTCTCTACATCGCCACCGCCGTTCTCCTCGTTGCCGTGGTTGCCGGTTGCAAATGGCTCACGAACTCCCGCTTCGGCCTCATCCAACGCGCCATCCGGGATTCGGAAAACCGCGTGCTCTTCTCCGGCTACTCCACGATGAACTACAAGCTCTTCGTGTTCGTCATCAGCGGCGTCATCGCCTCCCTCGCAGGCGCTCTCTTCGTCCCACAGGTCGGCATCATCAACCCGAGCGAAATGACCACCGAGAAATCTCTGGAAGCAGTCGTCTGGGTCGCCCTCGGCGGACGCGGCACATTGGTCGGCCCGGTAGTGGGTGCCATCACCGTGAATGCCGCCAAGAGCTGGGCCTCCAGCGGGGCCACGGCGGACTTCTGGCCTCTCCTGCTCGGCGGCGCCTTCGTGCTCGTCGTCCTCTTCATGCCAAAGGGCATCGTAGGAATTCCCGGTCAGATCCAGTCACTCGTCTCCCACTTCAAGCGCAAGGATGAGAGCACCGATCTGCCACCACCCGCCGCGCCACAAAAGCCTGAAATCACACCTGCGACAACCGCCGCTCTCGATCCATGATCATTGAACCCAGTCATCTAGCAACAAAGCCCTTCCTCCTTGCTGCGGAGGGCCTCACCCGATCCTTTGACGGATTCAAAGCCATCAATGATCTGAATTTCTATCTCGATGAGGGCGAACTGCGCACCGTCATCGGCCCCAATGGTGCCGGGAAAACAACCTTCCTCGATCTGATCACCGGCCGGACCAAGCCGGATGTGGGCAGCCTCAAGTGGGACGATGGAAAACACGATCTCCTCAAGATGAACGAGTATGAGATCTATCGCCTCGGCATCGGACGGAAATTCCAAACCCCCACGGTTTACAACGATCACACCGTCACAGAAAACCTCATCCTCTCCCTGGCTGGCTCACGCGGCATCTGGCACAGCCTGTTCGGAAAAATCACTGCCGAACAAAAGGACCGCATCGCGGAAATCCTCTCCATCATCAAACTCACCGGCAGCGCCCACCGCAAGGCAGGCATCCTCGCCCATGGCCAGAAGCAATGGCTGGAAATCGGAATGCTCCTCGCCCAGGAAGCACGCCTCCTCCTGGTGGATGAACCTGCCGCCGGCATGACGGATGAGGAAACCTACCGCACCGGAGAACTCCTCCTCTCCCTCGCTGGAAAACACACCATCGTCGTCATCGAGCATGACATGACCTTCGTCCGCCAGATTTCCCAGGGGCGGAAAGTCACCGTCCTCCATCAGGGCCATGTCCTTTGCGAAGGTCCTGTCGATCAGGTGCAGAACGATGAACGCGTCATCGAGGTCTATCTCGGCCGCAAATCCAAAGCAGCCTAACACATCCACTCCATGTCAGCCACCCTTACCCAGGAAAGCCTCAGCATCTCGGATCTCCGCGTCTCCATCGGCGGCAGCGCCATCTTGCGCGGCATCAATCTAACGATACGCCCTAAAACCGTCTTCTGTCTCATGGGCCGCAATGGTGTGGGAAAAAGCACCACCCTCAAGGCTCTCACCGGACTTTACCCCACCGATTCTGGAAAATTCATCCTGGAAGGACGGGACATCACCAAGCTCGGATCCGCAGATCGCTCCCTCGGCGGACTGGGATATGTGCCCCAAGGCCGTGATATTTTTCCTCTTCTCACCGTGGAGGAAAATCTCTTCATCGGAGTGAAGGCACGAGGAGGAAAAATCGACAAAAACGAGGTCGATCGGATTTACACTCTCTTCCCCATCATCAAGGAATTCCTCCACCGCAAGGGCGGCATGCTTTCCGGCGGACAGCAGCAACAGCTCGCCATCGGCCGTGCCCTGCTCACCAAACCAAAATTGCTCATCCTCGATGAACCTACGGAAGGCATCCAGCCAAACATCATCGATCAAATTGGAGATGCCATCAAAATGCTGCGCGGCGAAGGAAAGATGAGTATTCTCCTCGTCGAGCAATATCTCGATTTCTGCAAGGAACTTGGAGATGACTATGCCATCCTTGAGCGCGGTGCCGTAGGAGCATCCGGCACCATGAGTGAACTAACAGAAGACATCGTGAAAGAATACCTCACCGTCTGATTCACTGTCACCAGATATGCCATTTCCCCAAGCGGCGGCCACCTTGACCGCCGTTTTCTTTTATAAAACAAGGGGCATAAGCGCTCCTAAAAACGTCTCCCGTCTTTTTATTTTAAATTTTCATCAAGATATATTCATGCGTGGCATGAATCCCGCTCTCTAAGTGCCAGCAGCTCAACTGCTTTAACACCTCCATAATCAAACAGTCGAAACATGAAACAAAAGCACTGCCTTAACTTGATTCAATCGCCACTGATCGCGCTGGCCCTTACAGCGGGCACCGCATTCGCAGGCACTCCTGAAGCTGCACCTGCGCCAGCCCCTGCGAAGGATGTCGTTTCCGGTGTTCTTAACCTCGATTTCAATACCCACTTCGTTTCCTACGGAGCTGATGTCTGGGCCGACGGCGACAGCATGTCCGAGCCGGAGTTCAATCCATCCCTGGAACTCGCCTTCGCTCTTCCTGCCGATTTCACCTTCACTCTCGGCACTTGGTGGGACGTCGTTCCTTCCTCCAAGGGTGGTGATTCCGCCATCGGCGGCCGCCTGCAGGAAGTCGATGTCTGGGCCGGTCTTGCCTACACCGTGGGTGACTTCACCACCAAGGTGACCTATCAAAACTGGATGTATGGCTCCGACACCGAGGACATCCTCGACGTCAGCTTCAGCTACGCCTGCCTCCTTAGCCCTACCCTTACCGTCCACAATCGCCTCGATCAAGGCGCTGCCGGTGGTGACGAAGGCACCGTGCTCGTGCTCGGCCTCTCCCACAGCATCGAAGCAGGTCCTGTGACCATCTCCTTCCCGTTCAACGTCGCCTACTTCCTTGAAGACGACTTCCACGGCGGCACGGAAGATGGCTTCGGCTACGGCTCCATCGGCGTCACCGCCAGCTATGACCTTGCCTTCCTTGAGCCTATCGGCGACTGGAGCATCCACGGTGGCCTCACCTACTACGTGACCGACCAGGACATCATTCCTAACAACGAAGAAGGCGACTTCCTCACTGCAAACCTGGGTCTGACCCTCAAGTTCTAATAAACCTTCCGGGTTTACAGGAACCTCCGATTCCTAGGGAGGGTTCGATAGATTCACTTCATCGCACCCTCCCTTTTTTTGTCTGAAAACAGTCTACTCCCATCACAATCAGCTCATCACTTCAATGATCTCACGATTCCTCCCTGCGGCCATCGCCGCTCTCACACTTGGCGGCACAGCCCTCCAGACCAAAGCCGAAGACACAGTAAAGGTCGGCGTTCTTCACTCATTGTCCGGCACCATGGCCATCAGTGAAACCTCCCTCCGTGACGTGCTTCTCTTCACCTTCGACGAAATCAACGCCAATGGCGGTGTGCTCGGCAAAAAGATCGAGCCCGTCGTCGCTGACGGTGCCTCCAACTGGCCGCTCTTCGCCGAAAAGGCAAAGCAGCTTCTCGATCAGGACAAGGTTGCCGTAACCTTCGGCTGTTGGACCTCCGTGAGCCGTAAGTCCGTGCTCCCTGTCTTCGAGGAAAAGAAGGGCCTGCTCTTCTACCCAGTGCAGTATGAAGGTGAGGAAATGTCCCCGAACATCTTCTACACCGCAGAAGCCGTGAACCAACAGGCCACTCCTGCTGTGGACTACCTCCTCGAGGAAGGTAAGAAGAAGTTCTACCTCATCGGCTCCGACTACGTTTACCCACAGACGACCAACCTGATCCTGCTCGAGTATCTCCTCAGCAAAGGCGTGCCTCTCGAAAACATCGGCGGTGGTTTCACCAAGGATGCCAGCGGCAAGATCATCTCCGCCGGTAAGTACACTCCATTCGGCCACACCGACTATCAGCAAATCATTGCCGAGATCAAGCAGTTCGCCGCATCCGGTGACGCCTGCATCATCAGCACCCTGAATGGTGACACCAACGTGCCGTTCTTCAAGGAATACGCCGCCGCTGGTCTGGACGCCGAGTCCTGCCCGGTCGTCAGCTTCTCCGTCTCCGAAGACGAGTTCCGCGGTCTCCCAGCCAGCCAACTTGTTGGCCAACTCGGCTGCTGGACCTACTTCCAATCCATCAAGAGCCCAGCCAACGACAAGTTCGTGGCTAACTTCAAGGCATGGCTCGCCAAGTCCACCATCCCTGGCATCGTCAAGGAAGGCCGCGTGACCTGCTCCCCAATGGTCCTCTCCTATGATGGTGTTTACCTCTGGAAGGCTGCTGTGGAAAAAGCCGGTTCCTTCGAGCCAGCCAAGGTCATGGCCGCTCTTGAGTCCGGCATCTCCTTCGATGGTCCTGGCGGAAAGGTGACTTCCCAAAAGAACCACCACCTTACCAAGACCGTCTACATCGGCGAAACCAAGGCTGATGGACAGTTCAAGATCCTCAAGGAATACAAGGATGTCGTTGGCGAGCCTTTCCTCAAGGGCACCTACGGCAAGAAGTAATCGCTCTGCCGATTCCTGATCCGCTATACCGCACACCCCTGTTTCTCTTCATGAGGAACAGGGGTTTTGCTTTCCCTGCTTGGCATGGCACTTGCTGGGACTCATGTTCTTCTGCAAAGACATGAAACCCCTTTCCACGTTAGTCACATCCCGCCCGGCTGCACGTCTCATTGCTCTGGGTCTCGGCCTGCTTCCTGCCGCTCTCATGGCCCACCCCGGCCACTATCACCCGCCGGGTGAGGAGGATGAATTCGACGCCCTCACCGCAGGGCTGGCCCATCCATTCAGCGGCGTGGACCACATGCTCCTTTCCCTGGCAGCCGGATGGATCGCCTTCATGCCGGGCGCAGCCAAGGCACGCGTTCCTTTTGCCGCCTTCCTTGCCACCATGATGGCGGGTGCGTGGATCGGCAGGGTGCTGCAGGGGGCAGCCGGACTGGAAATCATGATCGCCCTCACCCTGCTGGTGGCGGGTGCCATTTTCCTGCTTGGCCACAGAGCCAAGCGGCTGGTGATCACCGCTGCCATCTCCGCCGCCGGTTTTGTCCATGGCTTTGCCCACGGTGCGGAAGCAACGCCGCAGATTTCCTTCCCCGCCTACTCCACCGGCTTCCTCCTCGGCACCGCCATTCTGATGGGCATCGGCTGCGTGATCCACAAGGCCACCGCCAGACTGAATCAGCTGCTCATTCCCCGCATCGCCGGTGGCATCCTCATGGCAGCCGGTTCCGTGGCCCTCACACAAGCGCTCTGATCTTTTTCCCATGCATCTATCACCCCGTGAGCAGGAAAAGCTTCTCGTCGTCGTCGCAGGTGATCTAGCCCGCAGACGCTTGGAGCGCGGGCTGAAGCTGAATTACCCGGAAGTCATCGCCTTCATCACCGCAGAAATCTTTGAAGGAGCACGGGATGGCAGATCCGTCTCAGACCTCATGAGCTACGGCACCACCCTGCTCCGCCGTGAGCAGGTGATGGAAGGCGTCCCTGAAATGATTCACGATATCCAGGTGGAGGCCACCTTCCCGGATGGCACAAAGCTCGTCACCGTCCACAACCCCGTTCGCTAACAAGATGATCCCCGGAGAAATCATCCCACCCCCAGATGCCACGGATCTGGAACTCAACAGCGGTCTCACGAAAACCACCATCGTTGTTTCCAATACAGGCGACCGCCCCGTGCAGGTGGGCAGCCATTTCCATTTCGCGGAAGTGAACAGCGGGCTGGCCTTTGATCGCACTGCCGCCCGTGGCTTCCGCCTGGATATCCCCGCTGGCACCGCCATCCGCTTTGAGCCAGGAGACACCCGCGAGGTTCCACTCGTCGCCCTGGCTGGCACACGTGAAGTTTACGGCCTCAACAACCTCGTCAACGGCTCCCTCGATTCATGAAGCAATCCCGCAAGAACTACGCCGGAATGTTCGGCCCCACCGTGGGCGACCGCATCCGCCTGGCTGACACCGAGCTGTTTGTGGAAGTGGAGCGCGATCTCATCGCAGAATCCGCAGGCTACGGCAACGAAGTGAAATTCGGCGGCGGCAAGGTGATCCGGGATGGCATGGCTCAATCCTGCCTGGCCAAGGATGAGGAATCCCTGGATCTCGTCATCACCAATGCACTCATCATTGATGCCGCACAGGGCATCATCAAGGCAGACATCGGCATCAAGCACGGCCGCATCGTCGGCATCGGCCATGCAGGTAATCCGATGCTTCAGGATGGCATCACCATGATCATCGGCGCGGGCACGGAGGTCATCGCCGGAGAAGGCTGCATCGTCACCGCCGGCGGTATCGATACCCACATTCATTTCATCTGTCCGCAGCAGATCGATCACGCCATCGCCAGCGGCGTCACCACACTCATCGGCGGCGGCACCGGCCCCGCGCATGGCACCTATGCCACCACCTGCACTCCCGGCATCTGGAACATCCACCGCATGCTGGAATCCGCAGATGCCTTTCCCATCAATCTGGGCTTCCTTGGAAAAGGAAACTGCTCCACGCCAGAGCCTCTGCGCGAGCAGGTGAAGGCCGGAGCCATCGGGCTGAAGCTCCATGAGGACTGGGGCACCACCCCCGCCGCCATCGACACCTGCCTGACGGTAGCGGATGAGATGGACGTGCAAGTGGCCATCCATACCGATACATTGAATGAAGCAGGGTTTGTGGAAAGCACCCTCGCCGCGTTCAAGGGCCGCACCATCCACACCTATCACTCGGAAGGCGCAGGCGGAGGCCACGCACCGGACATCATCCGCGTCTGCGGGGAAGCGAATGTTCTCCCCTCCTCCACCAATCCCACCCGCCCCTTCACCGTCAATACTATCGACGAGCATTTGGACATGCTGATGGTCTGCCATCACCTGGACTCGAAAATCCCGGAGGACGTCGCCTTTGCAGAATCCCGCATCCGTCCGGAAACCATCGCGGCGGAGGACCTGCTGCACGATATCGGGGCCATTTCCATGATGTCCTCAGACTCCCAGGCCATGGGCCGCATCGGCGAAGTCATCACCCGCACATGGCAGACCGCACACAAGATGAAGGTGCAGTTCGGCAAACTGGAGGGCGACAGCCATCCCGCATCGGACAACTTCCGCGCGCTCCGCTACGTTTCCAAATACACCATCTGCCCCGCCATCACCCACGGCATCTCTCACGAGGTCGGCAGCATCGAGGTGGGAAAACTCGCGGACCTTTCCATCTGGAAGCCGGCTTTCTTCGGCGTAAAGCCAGAGACAGTCCTCAAGAGTGGATTCATCGCCTGGGCGAATATGGGCGATCCGAATGCGTCCATCCCCACTCCGCAGCCGATGATGTATCGCCCGCAGTTCGGCGCGTTCGGAAAAGCCATTGCCTCCACCTCCGTCACCTTCGTCAGCCAGGCATCACTGGAAAGCGGAGAGCTGGAAAAATTGGATCTCAAAAAACGCCTCGTCGCCGTCAAAGGCTGCCGCTCCGTGACCAAGGCGGACCTGCCGTTCAACAACTCCATGCCGAAGATCACCGTCGATCCAGACACCTACACCGTCACTGCGGATGGCCGCGAACTCCGCTGTGAACCCATGTCCGTCCTGCCGATGGCGCAAAGATATTTCTTGTTTTGATTTTCGTGAGGAATTGGGTGGAACTGGAAACTCTAGACAGCACAGAATAATGTGCTACCCATAATTCATGCGCTTCGATCTAAAACAAGATGTCGTCAGCCTCACTGATTTTGCACGAAACACCAAGGAGCATACAAAAGAACTCACTGAAGGTGGGCGCACACGGATCCTGACCCAAAACGGCAAGGCGGCAGCAGTGGTTCTTTCAATAGATACTTATGAAAAAATGGCTCACGATGCTGAGGAGTATCAGATGGATCTCCGGCTTCGAGCAGCCTTGAAAGATTATGCAGAAGGCAATCACGGAAAACCTTTTCGATCTGAAATGGGTAAAATCCGCAGGAATACCACAAAACGCAGAAGCGCTGCGTCATGAGTTACGAAATCCTTTTCTCTGCAGAAGCAACCCAATCAATCGAAGATCAACTCCTCTGGTACGAAGCAGACGAAAGCCGGGGAGGAGCAGAACTAGCTGACCGATGGCTGAATTTACTGGAAGTGGCCATCGAAACGCTAAGCCCTGATCCCGAACGCCATAAGCCAGCCGCTGAGAATGGCCGCTGGAATCCTGAAATTCTGATCCGCCAGCTTCTATTCAAACCGTGGAAAACGGCCTCCAGGTTGCGAGTCCTTTACAACGTTCACTCCACTAAAAAACAGCTCACCATCCTGCAAGTCCGCCACGAGAAACGGCCTCCTTTATCCCCTTGAACCAAACTAACAGGATGCACCTCATCCAACGCCTACTCTCGGAAAAATCCGCGCTTCCGCAGCAGCAACAGATCACCCTCGCCGTAGAACGCCGCCAATTCCTCAAGCGTCGCTGGCGGGGCGAAGCGGAAGATGGCACCGAGTTCGGCTTCGATCTGGAATCCCGCCTCGTCGATGGAGGAGTCATCTGGAATGATGGAACAAACGACTACATTGTCCGCCAGTTGCACGAGAAGGTTTACGAAGTTCCTTTCGCATCACCGGAGCAGGCAGCCTTGATCGGATGGAAAGTGGGAAATCTCCACCTCCCGGCCCAAGTCCTGCCAAGTGCGCTCCGTGTCCTCCACGATGAAGCCATGACCCAGCTTCTTGAGCGGGAAGACTGGGAATTCTCCGAGCCCACCGTGCTCTTCACACCAATGAAAGCCATGGCCCACGCCTGAAGCGCAGCCTTGCGACTCCACGCCAATCCACTTACATTCAGCAGCGCGATGGAAAATCCTCACGACAATCCCGCCGCCCTTAAAGCGCTGCAAGATGCGATTTATCGTGAGAAGATCCTTCGCGCCCGGGGAATGAGCATCCACGAACGCTTGGATGAGGTTTTTGAGCTTTCAACCCGTCAGATGGGGATGATGCACGCTGGAGCGATGCACCGTCTCAATACTCAGGATCAAGCAAAGGGATGGGAAGAAGTAGGACGGTGGATGAATCGCTTGGATCGTGTCCGTGATCATGGCCTGTATGTTACCGCGAAACCTGAGTCTGCATGAATCTGGAAGAACTGGCGGTCAAGGTATTGGATGCTGTTGAGGCTACTGAAGTGCCGTTTATGGCAGTAGGAGCCATTGCTGCCGGTGCATATGGAGTGCCTCGCTCTACCCGGGATATTGATCTTCTGGTTGCGTTGCATACCGGAGGAGGAATTCTTTCGGTCATGCAGGCTTTGGAACCCTTGCTTGAATTTGATTCCCAAGCCCAATTTGACACGCTCACATGGGGACGGCGTCAAATTGGCACCACGTTCTCCCAACCTCATATGAAGGTGGAGCTTTTCGAGATGTTTGATGATCCCTTCGTCTTATCGGAATTTGATCGCCGCCAACGTGTTTTCGTTCCTTTGCTCAATCGTCACACTTGGTTGCCCACTGCTGAAGACGTAGTAGTTCAGAAACTACGCTGGGGCCGGAACAAAGATCTCGATGATGCCCGCGATGTGCTGGCAGTTCAAGGGCCTGAAGCGCTGGACATGTCTTACATCCGGAATTGGTGCGAGCTTCACCAAACCACTTCCCGCCTTGAAGACGCTCTTTCCGGAATCCCCCCTCTCTAACATGAGCACCGATCCCTGGCTCTGGCTGCTGCAGGCCAATGACACCGCCTACCCTTCCGGTTCCTATGCCCACTCATACGGGCTGGAGGAACTGGTGGAAGCAGGCGTCGTGACGAAGCCTGCGGAATTGGAGGCTTTTCTGGAAAAGCAGATTCTGCCCGCACTACTTACCTTCGAGATTCCGTTTTTCGCACGCGCTCACGCAGCAGCGAATCTTCAGGATGCGGAGGAATTGTTAGCCCTGGATACCGAGTTGGATGCCTGGCGGATCCCTGCCGAGCTGCGGGATGCATCACGCCGCATCGGCTCACAACGGCTGGACCTGCTCTGCCAGTTGGATCCTTCACCCTTCACCCTTCGTCACCGGGAGCTGTCGCCACGCAGCCACCATCTGGTCGTCACCGCGCTGGAGCTTTCCGCACTCCCCGTGGAACAGGCTGCGCGGGCCTTTGCATTTCAGAACATTGCCGGGCTGGCTGCCGCCTCCATGAAATTGATGCGCATCGGCCAGACCTCCTGCCAACTCATCACCCGCCACACACTTTCCAAACTGGGCGGGCAAATCGACGCCGCTCTTTCCAATCCACCAGACGGTTGGTTCAATCCACTGCTAGAAATCGCCTCACTCCGCCACGCCCGCGCCCATGCCAGACTCTTCATTTCCTGAAACCGCCGATCTTTCCCGCCGTCCCTTCCGCCTCGGTGTCGGCGGACCCGTAGGCTCCGGTAAAACCATGTGTGTCCTCCGCCTGTCCCAGTGGCTGAAGGATGAGATCTCACTCGCCGTCATCACCAATGACATCTACACCCGCGAGGATGCCGAGTTCCTCCTGCGCGCTGGAGTGCTTCCTGCCGATCGCGTGCGCGGCGTGGAAACCGGCGGCTGCCCGCACACCGCCATCCGGGACGACATCAGCATGAACATGGCCGCCGTAAAGGATCTGGAAAATGCCCATCCGGACCTCAAGCTGATCCTCATCGAGAGCGGTGGCGACAATCTATCAGCCACCTTTTCACCCGAGTTGGTGGATGCCTACATCTACGTCATCGATGTGGCGGAAGGCGACAAGATCCCGCGCAAGGGTGGCCCTGCCATCCGCACCAGCGATCTGCTGCTCATCAATAAAACCGAGCTGGCCCCCTACGTGGGAGCAGATCTGGAAGTCATGGCGAGAGACTCGAAGACCCAGCGTGGAACCCGCCCATTCCTTTTCGCAGACCTCAAATCCGAAAAGGGCAAGGACGACCTCATCGCCTGGCTGAAGCACGAGTATCTCTTCGTCTAAAACCGGGAGCGCGGGATTCATCCCGCCCCATTTAGCAAAAGCCATCATGCGGGATAAATCCCGCGCTCCAGTTCTTCCGATTGAAATCGCCACTCAACATATCTCTCTCTCCCTCCGTTTCAGGTAATTCCCTCAACGGCCATTTGCGGCTGCGGTGTGAGGTGCGTGATGATGGCGTGCCATTCATCCCTGAGCAGAGTTTCCGGGCACCCATTCATTTGAGCAAATCCCATGTCGATGAGGGCAGCCTGGTTGTCACCATCGTCAATCCCACTGCGGGCTTTTTCGATGGAGATCACTTGGAAGCCGATGTTGTGGTGGGAAAAAAGGCGCGGCTGGTGCTCAGCACACCTTCCGCCTCACGCGTCTATCGTGCCCGCTCCGGCCAGGCAGCGGTGAGCCATCAGAAATTCACCCTGGACCGGGACTCCACACTTGAGTGGATTCCAGAGCCGTTCATCCCTCACTCAGGAGCACGCTATGTGCAGCGGACGGAGATCACACTCCATGCCTCCTCCAGCCTTTTGTTTTTCGATTGGATTACACCAGGTCGTGTCGCCAAGGGAGAAGTCTTTGCCTATGAACACCTCCGGTGGGAGTTCGACCTGCGCGTGGAGGGAAAGCTCGTAGCCCGAGAGCGCTATGATTTGCAACCCGGCAACCACAGTCTGGAGGCACTGCGCGCCAAATTCCCCTCCGCCCACTACCTGGCGGTTTACGCCGCAGGCAGATACGGCACCCATTGGCCAGCAGATGCACTGGATGCTCTCAATGACGAAGATGTCTATCTGGGCCATGGTCCCTTGCCGGATGGCATCTTCGTGATCCGGGCGATCTGCCGCGATAGCCTGGGCGCCCGCCGGCTGCTGGAAAAACTCCGTCCGCTGCTTTACTCATCCGCCGGGGAAAAGTCGCCCCAGCTCGGCAGGATTTTTCTCTAACGTTAGCGCTCGATCCGGAAACCTTTCCCATTTTCCCATGCGGGGATCTGGCTTACATAGTGGTTTTTGATATGATGTGCCACTTGGGATTCCTCCACGATTTCCCGGATGAATGCGTTTGTCTCATCCGCCTCTCCCATCACGTGGAGTTCCACAGTGCCATCCGCTAGATTCTTCACCCAGCCGCAGACTTCAAAGCCCCGGGCCAGTTCCTTCACGGTGTAGCGGAATCCCACACCCTGGACGCGACCTTCAAAAATCACACATTTGGCGATCATGGCTGCTTGGAAAAATCATTGGTGAATCGAATCCGGTTCGGAGCTGGGCGTGAAACCTTCAGCACTCTTCCTCGGGCATGAATCCCTGTATCCAATGTAGCATCTGCCCCATTTCCCGCCATGGCGGAAATGCGTGCCAATGCTGCGGACTGAAGTGCATCCGCAGAGGCCGCAGATTCCATCTCGATGTCCCAGATCACTGCCGAGGAGGATGCACCATCCGGCAGCAAGAGATAGTGGTCATTCACCCACCCAGTTGATAGAGCCGCAGCCTTGTCCGCTCCCAGTGGTTCCAGCCACAGGCGCAGCCCCAGTTGCCCGGCTGTCTCGCTCAAAAACGGCTCCTCCCCCTTCGTCGGCACTTCCATCACTCCGGGAGCTACCACTGGCGATCCGGGGCGGAGAATGGCACGGGTGCTCTGTGGCGGATTCCGCAAGACTGTCTGTAGCTTTTCCACCCCCTCCACGAAACACGTATCTACCAGCCCTTTCCCTTCCACGGCGGTAAAGGTGGTGATTCCCTGTATAAACGCAGGGAGACTCGCAAATAACAGCTCAGCCTCCGCATCCTGCTTCATTGGCATGAAGCTGATGGCCCGCGCATTCGCTGCATAAAAACGGGTCTCGGCACCCGAAGCTGCTCCCTGATGAAACGCCTCCCGCGCCCGGTAAGCATCATCTCCCGGATAGGCTGCTGGCGGCGGATAGTGCTGGTGCAAAAGAATGCGTGTGAGCAAGCGGACCAGCGCTGCCTGATCAGGGATATTTTTAATCTCGAAACGATCCGTCACCCATGCTTCCCCGGTCACATCATCAAACCAACCGCGTGCCCCTACTGCACGCACCGCCGTAAGTTGCGCCAGCAGGTTGTCATCCGGCTTAATCCAACCGATCAGCCCATACGCCTCCTGACGATAATCCATCCCGAACGAACCATACCGGCTTTCTATCGAAGCACCTATCCGATCGCGCAATTCCTCCGCAGCGATGCGGTGGACCACCGGAGTGGAATGATAGCGGAGGCCGAATTCCGCTTCCAGACGATCAATCAACTCTTGGGGAACTGCCAGCTCCCCACCTCCCTGGGCCAGGGAGCGCAGGGACTCGTTTTCCCGCTTCAGAATATCGTTCTCTTCCCGCACCATCCGCAGGCGGTTCTCCATCTCCTGTGCCTCTTCCGGGTTTCCGGTATTTCTCCAATGATAACCCTGCAGAATACCGCCTAGGCCGATGGCTCCGCCCAGCAGCAGGGGCAACAAGGTGCGAGAGGATGGCACGGATGAAAAATCAGAAAGTTCAGCGACCACCTACCGGTTTTGCGTTTGGATTCGCAGGTGCCGGTTTTTCATCGAATGGATTTTTCTCCAGGGCAGATGGGCCGCCATAGACTTCTTCCGCCGTCTTTCCTGGAGTCAGCGTGATGGCAATAGGTGCACTGCGTTTGCCTTGGGCATCATAGCTGTAAATGAAGCGGCGCACCGGCATCTCCTTGCCCGTTGCAGGATCTATCCGTTTGACGCGTGAATCGAACATTCGCTCCTCCACCAGTTGGCCATCGGTTTTACGATAGCCATAGCTCGATTTGAAAAGCTCGTTGTTTTGGCCGTCGTAGATTTTGCACCCTGTTGGATTCCCGTTCGCATCCATCCGGTAGATGGTGATCATCGTGAGCACTCCATTGGCGGATTCGGTCCGCTTCGTGAGTGTCCGGCTGTCCGGACTGCGGCGGAAGACATCCCGTGAGCCATCCTCCCGCCGCATCACGCGCACATTGTCACCCTGTTCCTTGTCCTGCGTCTGCTGTGCTTGGCAGGACAGCAACAGAGCGATCGACAGGATGAAGGTTTTCCAGATTGTCAATGGGTTCATGGATCGCAAAGTAAGAGCACCCGGCTGCTCCTGCAAGCCACCAATTTGCTCCACATGATCTGGAAAATCCGAGACCGAAACATTGATCTGAGCCGCCACGCCCTGGTCATGGGCATCCTCAATGTCACGCCGGATTCCTTCTCGGACGGAGGACAGCACCAGGGCGGGGATGCCGCCCTGGAACATGCCCGCCGTATGATCCGGGAAGGAGCAGCCATCATTGACATCGGGGGGGAATCCACCCGGCCGGGTGCCGCCATTGTCCCTCCCGCAGAGGAAATCGCCCGCACTGTGCCCGTGATCCGCGCTCTCCGGGATGAATGGGATGGATGGATCTCCGTCGATACCACAAAGGCCGCCGTCGCCAAAGCAGCGCTGGAAGCCGGTGCCGATATTGTGAATGATGTGAGTGGCCTCACTGCCGATCCACAGTTGGCCCGCCTCTGCGCGGAAAGCCGCTGCGGAGTGGTGGCCATGCACATGCGTGGCACTCCACAAACCATGCAGCAGTCCCCCCACTATGAGGATGTGGTCCGGGAAGTCCGGGAGTTTTTCGAGGAGCGCCTTGCCACGCTGACCCAGGCGGGAATTCTCAAGGAATCGCTGTGCTTTGATCCCGGCATTGGCTTTGGGAAAACCGTGGAGCACAATCTTGCACTCATCCGCTCTCTGGATCAGCTCGTGGTGCAGGATATTCCACTGCTGCTCGGTGTTTCACGGAAATCCTTCATCGGGAAAATCCTCCATTCCGATGATCTTGCGGCACGAGACTGGCCCACCGTGGCACTCACCTCCCATGGCCGTGAAAAGGGAGCCATGATCCACCGCGTCCACGCCGTGCGGCCAAATGTGGAAGCGCTGCGGATGACGGAGGCCATCCTCGGCTTCTGATTCCTACTGCGGCGCAGCGGAAGCCTGGGCAGTCCGGCTGACAGCGAAACGATATTTCGTAATCGCATCCACCACACCGGCTGCAATCGCATCCTGATAGGCCTGATTGTCGATCAAGCGAGCTTCATAGGGATGACTCATGAATCCGCCCTCAAACAAAATGGCGGGATGAATCACTCCGCTCAGCACACTGAAACGGGCGCGCTTGATTCCGCGATCAAAGGTATTCTTCCCCAGCCGACGCAGCACACTGCCATGCAGCGCCGTGGCAAGCGCGATATTGGCGGAATCATGCTCATTCCCGGCCCTTTCCTGAGCATCGGAGGGTTTGTAGTTCGCCCCGTAATGGGAAACCCCGGGAGGTGAGAGGGTAAAGGTTTCGATCCCCCGTGCAGAACTGCCACCGGAGTTGAAATGCAGGCTGATGAAGATTGCGTTTTCCCGCACGGCATTCGCTTGGTTCACCCGTTCCTGCAGTGCGATGTAGGTATCATCGCCACGGGTAAGAACCACCTTGAAGCCTCTGGCCTCCAGTTGCCGCTTCACCACTCCCGCCAGCTTGATGTTATAGTTCGCCTCCGTTCCCAGTGGGTTGGTCGCACCCGGATCCTTGCCACCATGGCCTGCATCGAGGATCACCGTCCGGAAGTCCCCGGCATTGGCAATGAAATTAGGCCGCAGCACCGGATCGATCAGCTTCGCCAGATCAATCCGGGAAACATATGCCTTTGAGCCCTGCTCCTCCACCGCATGGCTGAAGACAAACTTCACATTGTTCATCAGGCACTCCTGGGCACCGATATTGAGCTTCATCTCAACCTTCGGGTTTTCCAGCGTCACAGCGGAACCACTGCGGGTAAGCTTCGTAAAATTGTAGAAAGCCTTGATGCTCTCGACGGAAACATATTCCCGCCCATCGATTTTGGTCATGTCCCATGGCCCCTGCTTCTCAGCACGGGCTGCCATTGGCGCATAAATAGCCAGGCAGCAGAGTGCGGCCATGGCCCAGACAGAGAAACGCTTGCAGCTGGCGGTAAAAAGCATTGAACGGGAAGTCCTTGGAGGTTTTGCCTGTCATTATCAAGAGACGGGCTCTCTGACAACGCATTTCGCCGCACCTCTGCTTAAGGAATACGAAAAATCTTCTGATTTGAAGGATCCCGGGCCAATTGCCCTGAGCGAAAACCCGCCACATCGATCACATTATAGGGAGGATACGGACTGATCACCTGATCGGCATTCGAGGTTTTTTCCGCATAAGGATAACTGCCTGGTCCGCTGGGCTGGCGAGCGGGAGCGGGAGCGGGAGCTTGGTCATAACCGCCTTCATTGCCATAACGGTTGTCCGGCTGCCCCGGCGATGTCGGCTCGGTGGCAGCGGCAATTCCAGTGCCTACGGCGGCACCGATGGCGGCACCACGAATGACGTCACGCCGGTCATCTCCGGCCACTGCACCGATGGCGGCACCACCCAGGGCACCATAGGCGGCACCCCGTTGCTGGTGGGGACTGCAGGAAACCACCAGCAGGAGATGGCAGGCCAGAAAGGAAAGTTTATTCATGCGCATGGGACGGAAGTTCGCAGGAATCTATTCGACTCAACGAGGACGCGCAATGAGATGCTTCGAAAGAATCGCCAGCTTGCGTGCCTGGGAGACACGGTAGCGTTGGTCAAAAACGCGAAATTTCCCTTCCCGCATTTTAATCAACAGCACGTGATAGATCTCCGCCATGATCCGGGCCGGGATGAGAGCCCCACGATCCGCTGCCGGCATCACCGCCTTTGCTTCTTGAAAGAAACCCTCAGCACGATCCGCCTGATAATTCATCATCGCCACAAAACGCTCATCATAAATGCGACGGATCAGATCTTCCTCCGTGTAATCAAAGCGGGCCAGATCTTCCAAGGGCAGATAAATGCGGCCGCCGTTCCCCATATCTTCTCCCACGTCCCGCAGGATATTCGTGAGTTGGAGGGCATGGCCCAAAGCAATGGCATACTTTTCCGAAGCCGGATCCTTGCAGCCAAACAGCCGGATGGAAACCAGGCCCACGGCACAAGCCACTTTCCACGTGTAATTGCTCAGATCTTCCCAGGTCGCAAAACGCTGCACGTGCAGATCCATTTCACACCCATCGATGATTTCAGTCAAAAGCTTCGTAGGAATTTGCCGGCGGGTCTGCAGTTCCAACACTTCCCGCTGGAACTCATCCGGCGCAGGGAAGCCCGAGATCAGCCCGGCTTTCCATGCCTTGAGACCGCTCACCCGCACTTCCGGCAATAGCTCGGTGGAATCCGCCAGATCATCCATGGACCGGCAGAACGCGTAAAATATCACCATATCATCCCGCCGTTCCTTCGGCAGGATATTCAAGGCAAAGGCCAGATTGGATTTCGCCCGGCGCGTGATTTCTGAAGAAACGGACACCTGGTTCATCGGATGAAGCCCCAGTGACCTGTCGTAATCGGCCAGAGGGAAAAGAGGGCAGGTCCTACAAGATTGTATTCCTTCACGCTGCCCCAGTAACGGGAGTCCAGTGAGTTGCTTGAATTATCACCAAAAGCCGCATATTCGCGCAGCCCGTCCGGAGCATCCTTCGCCAAATGAAGCGTGGCTTCCGGTCTGGAGAGAGCCGCCCGTCCAACATACTTATGAGCATTGGCAAAAACGTAGCCACGGATGTTTCCCTGATCATCCTTGGCCGTCTGCGAAACATGGACAATGCCCGCCTCCGTCGCCTCATGACCATTTACCAATAAATGCGGGGGGCTTACTGAAATGGAATCACCCGGCAGACCGCAAAGCCGCTTGATGTAATGAGTGGTTCCCGCCCCTGGAGCACTGTTTGCCTGGATGCCCTTGTTCCCGGTCGTATCGAAAACAAAAACTTCGCCACGCTTGGGATTGCGGAAGTGGTAGGAAAACTTATCCACCAACACCAGATCCCCAGTATCCACGTAACCTTCGCAAAGCACCGCTCCTGCGGGAATGACTCCATTATTGGCCTGTGCCTGGATCATTACATCCCGGAGACCAGCATCCAACACAGCACTTGTTGAAGATGGCAACATCAAGGGAGGTGCTCCGTTCGCGGAAAACAAAGTGGAACGTGAGAAAAAATGGAGAAACTGTGCGTCCTTCACATATTCACCGTAATAGATTTCCCCACCCTGTGGCAGGCGATGAAGAACAATCTGCCGCTCCTGATCGTTCACCACTTTCACATAAGTGCGGCCACGCAGGGCTTTTTCCGCCAGTCTTTGGGGCAGGGAGGGCCACTCGGATTCCTTCAGGGAAGTGCCGATGATGCCATTCAGCGTGGGCTGCATGGAGCCGGTGGGAATGCGGAACGGCTGGAGATAATAAGCCCGCAGACCCAAGGCGATGACAATGGCAACGAACATGACCTCCACGTTTTCCTCCAGCCAACCGAGAGGTTTCTGATAGGGCAGCGCCTTCTCACAAACATTCTGGAGTTGCTTGGAAGCCTCGCGCACCTTGGCCGTATCCTTCGCCTTTACGGCATTGAGCAGATCCACGCGCCGGGACTCGATCTCCGCCACCCGGTCCGGAGTCAGGAGATCGCGTTTGTAATCAATGAACTTACGCCCGCCCTTGGCGAGATGCAGGGCTTCCTTCTTCCACTTCGGCGTGAACATGCGCGGGAGTGTCGTGGGGAAATGGCATCCCTGCAAGTGCCGAGAATGGCTCAGTTGGCATGCTGGATGGCCTCGCTCACTGCTGGGAAGAGCTGGCGCTTGCGGCTGACCACTCCCGGAGCATCGAACAGCGATTCATCCTGCCTGCTGAATGGCAGATGGGACACGATCGAATCATCACCGACGGCGAGGATGACGCTGTGGTGAAGAGCCACATCCGTGACAGCCAGCACCACCAGATCGTAACCTTGCTCTTTCTGAAGCGCGATGAGCATGTCCTCGATTTCCTTCCGCCGGGGAGCAAAGCCGTCCAAGTTCCGCTCCTCCACTTGGGAAATGCTCACTTTTTTGCCCTGCTCGGTGAATTCCTTGCGATCAGCATTCACGATTTCATCCGGAGAACCATTGATCAGCAGGGAACCCACGCCGAAAAAGTCTTCCGTGAATTGCTTCGGATCGATGCCTGCAATCTTGCTCAGCCACTCCAGCATCTCGTGATCCAGAGAGGTGGTCGTGGGAGAGGTGAGGCACAGAGTGTCTGAAACGATGCCGCCGCAGAGGCAGATGGCCACTCCACGGGAAGGAACGAGATTCCGGTGCACGAACTTGCGCGCCACCAGGGTACAGGTGGAACCCACAGGTTCATTCAGATAGCGGATCGGCTCACGGGAAACGATGTCCCCGGCCAGACGGTGGTGATCCACCACTTCCACAACTTCCGCCTCATCCAGGCCATTGACCGCCTGTGCGTATTCATTGTGATCCACCAGGGCCAGGCGGATGCGCGGCGGGTCCACCAGATCGGACTTCGAGATGACGCCGATCATTTTCCCGTGCGCATAATCCAGCACCGGAAACAGGTCCTGATCCACGTTTGCCAGCTTCTTGCGCAGGTGAATGACGGACTCCCCCTCACCCACCGTGACAAACTTCTTTTCCATGACGTGCTTCACCGTACGTGAGCAGCGGATCAATGTGGAAACGCTGGCGGTATCCTGATGGCACCGGAGAATGACCACGCCCTTGCGTGCAGCGTAAGCGAGGATTTCACCTTGGATGGGATGATCACCCGTCACCAGAAGCGCACGTGCACCGTGGTCGATGGCATAGCGTTGCACAATGGGACGGTCACCACAGATCACTAAAAAGTGGCCGATGTTTCCTTCCTGGACCGCCTGTTTCAGCCGCTTCTCCACCGTGCCTTGGGATGAGGCACCTACCAGAAGGATGAGATCTTCCTCCTCCTCCGCGGCAGACAAGGGCGCTCCCAGGCTTTGAGCCTGAAGCGTATCTGCCACCTTGGGGAGGGAGGCATTTACCGTGCGCACGCTCAGGCCTTCAGTATTTGCAGGTAGCAAAAGCTTCAGCAGATCGAAGTAGCGGAGAATTCCTACCAAATTTTCTTCGGCATCATGGACAGGCACGCAGCGCACTTCGGAAGAAAGCATCCGGCGATAGGCCGTTAGAAAGGTATCCTCGGTGGTGACTTTTACCACCTCCTTGCGACAGACCATTTCAGCAGTGGTCCGCACGTCTGCCAGCAGCAAGGGCGCTTCCATCCCTGCCATTTCCAGCACCCACTGGGTACGCTGGGCCAGGTCACCACACCGCGCTGCTACAGCATGAGGTTCTTCTCCGGTCGCACGCAGGAGAGCTGCGTGACCGATGGCTGAGCAAATGGCATCCGTATCTGGATTTTTGTGACCAATGACGTAGAAAGGAGTCATATGAGAATGTTCTGATAGCCTAAGGCTATTAAGCTTTAGGTAAAGGATGGAGAGTCGTCTATTTCAAACAGGCTGAGACTCAGTATTTTAGATCACATTCTGTCCGGCACCTGGATTCCCAGCAGGGCCAACCCGTGCTTCAGAGTCCGGGAGGTGAGATCACACAGAGCGAGACGGCTGGAGCGCACCGGCTCATCCGCCTTCAATACCGGGCACGCCTCGAAGTAGGAGTGAAACGCCCGAGCCAGCTCCAACAGATAATTTGCCAGCAAATTGGGCCGGAAATCCTCCAGAACCGTAGGCAGCACTTCACCGAAACGCACCAGTAGACGAGCCAAGTGGATTTCCGCCTCTTCATTCAGGACCAGAGCCACGCCGGATGCATCAAAGGGGCCGTCCAGTTTTCGGAAAATCGAACGGATGCGGACATGGGAGTATTGGAGATAGGGAGCAGTGTCTCCCTGGAGCGCCAGCATGCGGTCCCATGAAAAGACATAATCAGTCAGGCGGTTTTGAGAGAGCTCTGCAAACTTCACGGCACCCAGTCCCACGATTTTGGCAATCTCCTCCGCTTCCTCCAGGGAAAGATCCGGACTTTTTTCCGCGATGACCTTCGCTGCGCGCTCCACTGCCTCATGGAGCACATCCACCAATTGCACGTTATCACCAGAGCGGGTCTTCATCAGTTTCCGATCCTCACCCAGGATGGACCCGAACTTGATATGCTGGAAATCGCCGGTTTTGCCCCAGCGCTCCGCAGCATCGAAAATCTGGCGGAAATGCAGCTCCTGCGGCACGCCGACCACATACCAGATCTTGTCCGCCTGCCATTCATCGATGCGGTATTGGATGGTGGCGAGATCCGTGGTGGCATAGAGGAAGCCCCCATCCGCCTTGCGGATAATGGCCGGATTATCCGTCCAGCCTTCCTCCCGGTGCACCCTGAAAGGATCTTCCTCCTGCTTCCGGCGATTGTCCGAGAAAATGCAGACAGCACCATTGCTCTCGCGGGCGATGCCTTTTTCCAGAAACTCTTCCACGAGGCCCGCTAGCCGGTCATTGTAAAAACTTTCTCCCAGCCAGTGATCGAATTTCACATCCAGCCGATCATAGATTTTCTGCAGCCCCACCTTTGAGACATCGATGCACTTCTGCCAGATAGCCAGATTTTCAGCATCTCCCGCTTGGAGTTTCACCAGTTCCGCCTTGCAGATTTCCAGCACCGCCGGGTCTGCCTTGGTTGCCGCATTCACCTCACGATAGACGCGGACCAACTCGGAAATGGGATCGGCCAGCAAGGCTGCTTCATCCAGCCGGGTTTTCCAGCCGAAAAGAATCATGCCGAACTGGGTGCCCCAGTCGCCGATGTGGTTGTCCGCGATGACCTTGTAACCCAGCGCACGCGCGATCCGGCAGAGGGAATCTCCAATGATGGTTGAGCGAATGTGCCCCACATGCATCGGCTTGGCGACGTTCGGCGCGGAGAAATCCACGACCACCGTGCGGCCCTGGCCAATGTCCGGCACACCCAGGCGGCCATCCTTGATCAGCGCCTCCGCACGATCCGCATAGGCCTGCGGCAGAATTCGGAAATTTAAAAATCCCGGCCCGGCGATTTCCGCAGTGGCCAGCCCAGCTAGTTCCAGACGGTCGATGATTTCCTGGGCCAGGGCACGCGGATTGGTCTTGCGCTGTTTCGCCAGCACCATCGCGGCGTTTGATTGATAATCCCCGAAACGCAAATCCGCAGCCGGAGTAACGGTAGCGGAGGCAGGCTCTCCCAGAACGGCAGTGAGAGCGGTAGCGAGGCGGGATTCGAGTTCCTGAAGAAGCGTCATGGCGAGGCGGAGCAGGCCCGGCGCGATTCAGATGCTGGGCTCAGCCACACGGGACGGCTTCGAGCCAAGAATGGCAAGAATTTCATCACTTGTTTCCGCCATTCCCAATTGTTGGCGGATTTCTGCGTTGGTGAACATCTTGGCAATGGCCGCCAAAGTTCGTAAGTGCATGTGGTAATCCTTACGCGGGACGATAAAAAGGATGATGAAACGCACTGGCTCACCATCAAGTGATTGGAAATCAATCCCTTTCCGCGAACGTCCAAATATCGCCACTACTTTTTCCAGATGATCTGAAAACGCGTGCGGAATGGCCACTCCATTGCCGATTCCAGTACTGACCAGATCCTCCCGTGCTTGGAGCGCATCCAGCACCTCCTGTTGGATCGTCGCTGGCAGCTCTCCGCTTTGCACCAGACGACACACCAATTCGTTGATGGATGGCCAATGCTCCTCCGCCTCCATTTCGAGGACAATTTGTTCCGTGCTGAGCAGGTGAGCCAACTTCATAAAGGATCGGGCAAGAGCAAAAAATCACACTGAAAATAACCGATGAAGATTAACCTAGTGAGGGCGAGTGGTTAAAAGGTTGAATCCCAGATGGCAAGAGGATTTCCCAGGAAGCGTGGGGAAGTTGGTATAATCTGCGAAGAATTCCATTTCCGCAAGGGGGTTGACGCTTGCGCCTTCCCGGATACACCTATGCGCCATGCAAACCGACCCTGACGCGAAAACCAACGACGAAACCCCGGAGGATCCTGCCGTTTCCCCCGCCACTCCGGATGCCCCGGCTGCGGAACTTGATCCATGGGAACAACTCGAGGCGGAAGCCAGTAAATGGAAGGAAGTCTCCCTGCGCACTGCTGCAGAGATGGACAACCTGCGCAAGCGTACCGCCCGGGAGCGCGAGGATGCCGTCCGCTACGCAAACCAGCGCCTGCTGGAGGAACTCATCCCAGTGATCGACAATTTCGAAATGGGCATGATGGCTGCCGCCCAGGACACCAAGTCGATGATTTACATCGGCATGGACATGGTGCGCCGCCAGCTCAATGAGTTCCTTTCTTCCCAAGGCGTGGAGGAAATCCCCACCACGGGGGCCTTCGACCCCAATCTCCATGATGCCGTGGCGCAGGAAGAAACGGATGGCGAGGAGGGCCAGATCATCCGTGTGACGCGCCGTGGATTCAAGCTGCGGGATCGTCTGATCCGTCCTGCCAGCGTGGTCGTTTCCAAGCACCCCACCACTGCCGAACAATAAGCGATGTCGGAAAAACGAGATTATTACGAAATCCTCGGTGTCGCGCGCGATGCTGGTGCCGATGAGATTAAAAAGGCCTACCGCAAGCTGGCGGTGAAATTCCACCCGGACAAAAACCCGGGCGACCACACGGCGGAAGACAAGTTCAAGGAACTCGGTGAAGCCTATGAGGCACTGAGTGATCCGGACAAGCGTGCAGCCTACGATCGCTATGGCCATGCTGCCTTCAATGGCGGCGGCGGCGGACGTTCCGGCGGCGGTGGATTCCACGATCCGATGGATATCTTCTCCCAGATGTTCGGCGGCGGCTTCGAGGAATTCTTTGGCGGCGGCGGTGGGAGCAGTCGCCGCCGCAGTTCGGGGAAACAACGCGGCAGTGATCTGCGCTATGACTTGGAAATCTCGCTGGAAGAAGCTGCACGCGGGGTGGAAAAGGAACTGGAGATCGAGCGCAATGTCCCGTGCGATGGCTGCGGCTCAAAAGGATCCAAAGGCTCAGGCGGCGTAAAAGCATGCACCACCTGTGGTGGACGCGGCGTGGTCTCCCGCCAGGCAGGCATTTTCATTCAGCAGGTAACGTGCCCCGAGTGCCGGGGTGCCGGGGAGACGATCTCCGACCCATGCTCCGACTGCCGGGGCGAGGGCCGTGTGGAACGGGAAAGCCGCATCAAGCTCCGCATCCCGGCCGGAGTGGACACAGGCACGCGCCTGCGTTCATCAGGCAATGGAGACGCAGGAGTGCGTGGCGGTGGTGCCGGAGACCTCTACGTCTTCATCCACATCCGTGAGCACGATATTTTCGAGCGGGACGATACGGATCTCTACTGTGAGGTTCCCCTCCCCTTCACGGTCGCTGCCCTGGGTGGCGAGCTGAAGGTTCCCACCCTGGATGGAAAATCCTCGATCAAGATTCCAGCCGGCACCCAGGGAGGCACCCTGTTCCGTCTGCGCGACAAGGGCATGCCCGCCCTCTCCGGTGGACGCCGCGGGGATCTCAACGTCCGCGTACAGGTGGAGGTACCCACCAAGCTGAACTCCGACCAACAGGAGAAGCTCCGGGAATTTGCAGAATCCATCGGCGACCACAATTCCCCGATGCAGGAAAACTTCTTCCAAAAGGCGAAGCGGTTCTTCGATTTATAAGTTACCATGGCCCGCTTCTATCTCCCACCTGCCGACTGGCTGCCAGCTACCGCGCTGGTGGGAGATGAGGCGCGCCATCTATCCCAAGTCCTGCGCATCAAGGCAGGGGAAACCATCACCGTTTTCGATGGCACGGGACGTAGGGCCACGGCGGAGGTGACAGAGGTTTCCCGGCAGCGGGTGGGCATCCATCTGGGTGCGGAAATCCCCAATCGCAAACCACTGCCCGGCATCACCTTGGCCCAGGCCATCCCCAAGGGAAAGAATATGGATCTGATCGTCCAGAAATCCGTGGAGTTGGGGATCGCCGCCATCGATCCCATCCTTACAAAAAACACCGTCGTCCAGCCGGGCGAGGGGAAATCAGACAAGTGGCGGCGCAATGCACTGGAAGCCTGCAAGCAATGTGGCCAGGACACTCTCCCGGCCATCGCAGATCCGCAGCCATTCGAGCGCTGGCTGGCTGCACAGGTTGAAAAGCCCGGTCTGAAAATCATCGCCTCCCTGGCAGAAGGAGCCCGTCCCATGAGAACCGTGCTCCACGATCATCCCCGCACCACCCAGGCCATCCTGCTGGTAGGCCCGGAGGGCGATTTCACCCCGGAAGAGACCTCTGCCGCCCTGGCAGCAGGATTCATCCCCGTGAGCCTGGGCGCTATCGTGCTGCGGGTGGAAACTGCCACGATTTTCTGCCTGGCAGCCCTGCGTTACGAATTCGATCAACCCTGATTCCGCGGCCTGACAAAGGCCCGGTAGGCGAGAAATGCGGTGAGCAGAAGCATGATCACCACGATGATGAAAAATCCGTGGCTGTTTTCCGCGAGTGGGATGCCACCCACATTCATTCCCAGCAGACCTGCCACCAGATTGATGGGCAGCGCGATCACCGTTACGACAGTGAGGATGAAAAGCGTGCGGTTCGTCTGCTCGTTCACGAGTGCGCCCAATTCTTCCTGCAGCAGCTTTACCCGCTCACCGAGCGCCACAGAGTCCCCCACGGCGGCGGAAAACTCCTCTGCCGCCTGTTGAAGTTCTTCCAGATTTTCCCCGGTGATCCAGTCCGGCGGCTTGTTGAGCAGGCGGAACAAGGCAGCGGGTTCTGGAGCCAGCAGCCGCTGGAGGCGCACAAGGACACGCCGCAACCGCCCAAGTTCCGTGCGGCTGGAGGAAATCACGTTTGATAGAATCCGGTCCTCGATCACATCCACATGCCGGGAGGACTGGCGGAGGATCTGCTCCAGCACATTTGCCTGCTCCAGCAGCAGGTGGGCCAGCAGTTCCGCAGATGAATTGAATACCCGGCCGGCGCGCACAGTGGTGCGGAGTTGATCCACGGAACGGAGTGGCTTTACACGGGCGCTCAACAATAGGCGGGGCTGGATGCACAGGCAGGAGGTGGCCACGGCAGAAGTATCGAACTTGAAATCGAACAACACATCATGAATCAGCACTATCAGCGCTCCGCCATCCTGCTCCAGCCGGGTGGAACCCATGTCACTGTGCAGCAATTCATAAAAGGCATCCGGCAGATCCAGATTCCGCTGCATCCACGGCTCCGAGACGGAATTCCCCAGCGAGAAGTGCAGCCACAGAAACTCCTCACTGGTTGCAAATTCCGGGGAGGCGAGAAGCTCCACCGCCGCATTCGAGGTGATGGGCACGGCCGTTTTCCCCGGTGCGAAACGATAGCCGCACACCAGCCCATGCTGGTCCGAACCGTAGGAAGGATCGATCATGTGAAAGATGGGATTTTAAAAACCTGCATCCTTCACCTTCGCCCACAGGTCTTCCATTTGTGAGGGCGTGGCCTCCTCCAGAGTCAGGGAATCCTCCTTCAGACGCTTCTCCATTTCAGCAAAACGTTTTTCAAACTTCCGCGTAGCATTCGCAAGAACCACCTCTGGATCGAGCTTCCGGAATCGCGCGAGATTCACCACGGAAAAAAGGAGATCTCCCAGTTCCTCCTCCACCGCAGGCACGTCCTGCGCATCAATGGCAGACTGTAATTCCAGCAGTTCCTCGCGGATTTTGGAAATCACTCCCGTCTCAAGCGGCCAGTCGAAGCCTACCTTCGCGGCTTTTTTCTGGATCTTGCTGGCCTTTAATAGCGCGGGCAGTCCCTTGCCCACTCCGTGCAGATAGGGGCGCTCCTCATCTCCCTTCTCCGTGCGCTTGATCGCGTCCCATTGGGTAAGCACTCCATCGGTAGTGCTCACCCCACTTTCCGCAAAGACATGCGGATGGCGGCGCACCAGTTTGTCCGAGATGCCACGTGCGATGTCATCCAGATTGTAGCGCCCGGCCTCTTCCGCGATTTCCCCGTGGAAAACGACCTGAAGCAGAACATCCCCCAGCTCCTCCTTGAGGTGCTCATGATCCTCCCGCTCGATGGCATCCACGGCTTCATACGCTTCCTCGATCATGTTGGAGACAATGGATTGGTGGGTCTGCTCCGCGTCCCACGGGCAGCCGCCTGGAGCACGCAGGCGATGCATGATGGCACGCAGCCGGGCGAGTTGCTTCTCAGGCTCCGGACAATCAATCATTTCTGCATCGGTCATGGCTTCGTCTGGTGTGCTTTGGATGCTTTGTGAAGGGTTTCCTGCTCGGTTTTGCTCAGACTCTGGAAGCCTTCGCGGGAAATTTTATCGAGGATGCGATCAACTTCTGTGTCGGAGCGCAGATTGACCTCGGAGCGCGGCCGCAGTTTCGCCTCCTGCCTGCGTTTGAAAGCCCTTGAAGGAATGATTTCCATCAGGCTGTTTTTTCGATCCGCCCAATTCAGGAGGACGGGATTTTTGGCCAGAAGAAACCCAGCGAAGATGCCTCCCAGGTGGCCTGCATCCCCGCCAGAATTCCCCCCCATACGTGTGATGAGAAGAAATGCGGAAATTCCCATGACCCACCATGCCAACTGCCGCAGAGTCAGCGTCACAGGCGAAAAATAAAGCGTCACCCGTAGCTGGGGTGCGAGCACTGCGATGCCTGCCAGGATACCGTAAACACCGGCAGAAGCGCCCACCAGCGGGCTGGAGGGTAACAGGTGCAACCCGGCGAGGAGGCTATAGAAAAGCCCACCGCCCACACCGCACAGCAGGTAGTAAACCAGAAAGCGGGAACTGCCCCAGGCACGCTCAAGAAATGGCCCCAGAGCATACAGGCCGATGGAATTCATGAGGATGTGCAAAAAGCCGAAGTGCAGAAACTGAAACGTGATGAGACGCCATACCTGCCCCTCAAATAGGGCGGACTGCATTTCAAACGCCCCCAACCCCAGAAGGGATTGATTGCGAAACTGCAAACTCAATTGTTCCAACAGATAAATGCCTACGTTCAGAATCAGCAGCCATCTCACTACCGGCGGCAGTGCCGCCAGAAATCCCGGTGGTTTCTGTTCCCCATGTTGAAAATAATCGCGATCAGCCGTTCCCATCCGGGATGGGGTTACCACGTCCACGCCTCCGCCGCAAGTTGGGCAGGTGAAAATTCCGTAACCATGAAAGTATCCGCAGGCACGCCGCATTCGATTATTTGAACGTTGCGTTCGTTGTCCCGGGGTGGCCGTCGCCGCGTGTTTGGGCACGCAGCGACGGCGGCCCATTCTCATGGGAAGGCGGCAGGCGAAATCCTGCCGCCTTCTTTTTTGCAGGATTCGGATAACTTTCACGCATCTCATTGCAACCTGGCACCTAACTGGCTTTTGTAAGAGGTCTCATGAGTGTAAATGCAAAAACCTCCCACGCCGCCCTCCAGGAGTGGGTCGATCAAATGGTGACCCTCTGCACGCCAGATGCAGTCGAATGGTGCGATGGCTCTCAGGCGGAGTGGGATCGCCTCACTTCACTGTTGGTCGAGAAAGGAACCTTTATCCGGCTCAACGCGGACAAGCGGCCAAATTCCTTTCTCGCACGCTCAACCACCTCGGATGTAGCCCGCGTGGAGGATCGCACGTTCATTTGCTCAAAGCGCCGGGATCAGGCCGGCCCCACCAACCACTGGGCGGACCCCAAGGAAATGCGGGTGAAATTGAATGAGAAATTCCGGGGCTCCATGAAAGGCCGCACCATGTATGTCATCCCATTTTGCATGGGGCCGCTGGATTCCCCTCTGGCGAAGATCGGTGTGGAACTGAGCGACAGTCCCTACGTGGTGGTGAACATGCGCATCATGTGCCACATGGGTGCCCACGTTCTTCAGCGGCTGGAAGCGGAAGCAGCAGGGACAATCGTAAAAAAGCGCGATGGCTATGGCAATTTCATTCCTTGCCTCCATTCCGTGGGCGCTCCTCTTGCTGCCGGGCAGGCCGATGTCCCATGGCCGTGCAATGATGACAAATACATCGTTCATTTTCCGGAAGCGCGGGAGATCATGTCCTATGGCTCCGGCTACGGCGGCAATGCCCTGTTAGGCAAAAAATGCCTCGCCCTGCGCATCGCTTCCAATATCGCCCGCGAGCACCAGTGGATGGCGGAGCACATGCTCATCGTGGGTATTCATGCACCGGATGGCACCAAGACCTACGTCACCGCCGCCTTCCCCTCCGCCTGTGGCAAAACAAACCTGGCCATGCTCATACCGCCGCAGAGCTATCAGAAAGCGGGATGGAAAACCTCCATCATCGGCGATGACATCGCCTGGTTGTGGCCGCATGAGGATGGAAAGCTGCACGCCATCAATCCAGAGACCGGCTTCTTCGGCGTGGCACCCGGCACCGCCTACGATACCAACCCCATTGCGATGGAATCCATGAAGGCCAATGCAATTTTCACCAATGTGGCCCTAACCGATGATGGTGATGTCTGGTGGGAAGGCATGACCCAGGAGAAACCGGATCATCTCATTGACTGGACAGGCCAGGACTGGACACCGGACTGCGGACGCCATGCCGCCCACCCGAACTCCCGCTTCACGGCACCCGCTGTCCAATGCCCGACGATCGACCCGGAATGGCAGAACCCGAATGGCGTGCCCATCGATGGCATCATCTTCGGCGGACGCCGCCCCACGACGATGCCGCTCGTCTATCAGGCATACAATTGGAGCCACGGCGTTTACATCGGTGCCACCATGGGCTCGGAAATGACGGCCGCAGCCGCAGGGACGATCGGCAAGGTGCGCCGGGATCCCATGGCCATGCTGCCCTTCGCCGGATACAACATGGGTGAGTACTTCGGCCATTGGCTGGAGATGCGCCGTTACATCACCCACCTACCGCGCTTTTTCCACGTGAACTGGTTCCGCAAATCCGAAGACGGAAAATTTCTCTGGCCCGGCTATGGGGAAAACATGCGCGTGCTGGAATGGATCGTTAAACGCTGCCGGGGTGCTGCCGCCGGACATGAAACCCAGATCGGCTGGACGCCCGCGTTTGAGGATTTCAACATCGAAGGCCTCAGTGGCTTTGGCGAAGAGGAATTCAACAAGACCATGGCATTCAACAGTGCGGAATGGAAAGCGGAGCTGGTCAGCCAGGGCGAATTATTCATCGATCTGTACGACCATCTCCCCAAGGAATTGATCTTCCAGCGCGAGTTGCTGGCGGCACGACTCGTTTGATCCTCCTCTCTGCGAGGCTGGGTCTCTAATTCCCGGGCGGCATTACCTCACTGGTGATGCCGTCATCCCTGCCGATGAGGTGGCGGACAAAGGGGAAGAACTCAAGGCACATCGGTATCCGGATCGAGCATGGGAAAATACTTTTTCGCCAAATCCCGGCGGAGTTCCCGCGTTTCCAGAATCTCTCGGTTAAGTGCTTCCCGCAGGGCCGCATCCCCAGGACGGATGACGAAACCGATCTGCTCCGGGGTGAGGGGTTTCCCATCCAGTTCCGTGATATCCAGCGTGTTGTATTCCGTATCGGTATCATCTCCCTGGAAACTTTTGATTTTCCGGATGGCGAGGGGCTTGTCCACCAGGCAGCCTTCGATTTCCCGGGTCTCAAATAGGGCCTTCAGCATTTTCTCGTGAGCGCCGGAGCCGGTATAGGACAGCACTTCCAAATCCGGTGACACCTTTTGAAGCTGCCGGGCAAGAACCATGTTCGTCGTCCCATCGACGGCACCCAGCCGCAGGAAGACAGGCTTTCCTGCCACGAAGCCGGGCTGATCCTTCAGCGTGATCAATGTCTGCGGGTAGCTCAGCACCGGAGCAGTGAAAGCCAGGCCGGCACGCTTGCGCTCATCGGTGATGGAGATGCCGGAGGCCAGGAGATCCACGGATTCATCCCGCCGCAAAAGATTGAGGAAATACTCCGGCTTCCCATCGCTTCCCGTCCTGGCCCAGCGGGAGGGGTGCGGCACGAATTTCAAGGTCGCGCCGGGATCGCGCCTGCGGAGAATCCGGGTGACGAGTTCACGCGCGAGATCCACATCGAATCCTGATAGATTCGCACTTTCCCCATTGATGAAATTGTTCCCACTTTCTGCGTGGCCGAAGTGGAGTTCCCGAGTGCGGAGGATGCGGGCCAGCGAATCCTGGTCCCGGACCAGCCTGCGTATCCTGCTCCACTCACCGGTGCCTCCATTCTTGTAAACGGCACGCACCCGCCAGGCCACTTCTCCGGAAATCTGCTGGAGGGGATACGAGTAGCGGATGCCGATCCGGCTGATGGACGGAGCAGTCCCCGGTTGGGTGATTTCCACCTCAAAGCCATCCAGCTTCGCCATGTCCAGACCTTCCTCGGACCACTCCAACTGGGTACTGCCCAGACAACTGAGACCATCTGCAGGAGCAGTAGGCACTACTTGGGAACGGCCTGCCTGCTCACGCTCATCCATCCCCGTTCCAAAGCGGCTCCGCCACTGCACCACTCCGGCGGCCAATGCGGCCAGCACCAATCCCGTGATCACTACCGCAGGCCACCACCTACGGGGGCGGGGCTTTGCCGGAGGGCGTTTCTCCGGGACACGCCATGCCTCTCCTCCTGTGGAAAGCAGGCGGCTAACCGCTGCGGAAAGCTTTTCAAGATGCTGTTCCGCCGGGTCCGGAAACAGATCGAACCATTGACAGGAGCCGAGGAAAAACTCTAGCGATGCTGGCATGTCCATCCGCATCAGGCGGACTGGCAGCAAAGGCACCTGGTGGCTCACAGCGCGCTCCACTTCCCTGAGGACGTAGCGGGATGCGCCGGAATCTTCCGAAAGCAGGACAAGCACGAGTCGGCTGCCCTTGATGCCATCAATGATCGCCTGCCCATAATCCATTCCCGGCGGCACATTGCGGGGAGCGATCCAGCAGGAAATTCCGTCCTCCTCCAGCACCTCGCAAATGCGATGGGCTATCCGCTCATCCGCTCTGGCATAACTGATAAAAACGGAGGGATTCGCCATGGAGATGAATGGATTTAAGGTGTTCACCTCCTAAGAGCAAGTCTGCTGCCGCTCCCTCAATCCCCGCGGCTGAGAAAATCCAAAATAGCCTGTGCGGTTTTTTCCGAGATCCCCGGCAGAGCGGAGATTTCCTTCTCCGTCGCCTTTTTGATGCGTGCAACGCTGCCGAATTTTTCCAGCAGGAGCTGCTTTTTCCTGGGGGAAATACCGGGACAATCGTCCAGCAGGCTTTCCTTCATCCGGCGGCGGTAGAGCAGCGCATTGTAGCCATTTGCGAAACGGTGGGCCTCATCACGGATACGCTGGAGCAGCTTCAACGCCCCCCGATCATGAGGGATGCGGATGGAATCACTACGACCGGGAACGAAAACTTCCTCGAATTGCTTGGCCAGCCCCACCACCGGCAGATCGTGCAGGCCAAGAGCGTTCAGCTCCTTCACCGCCATACCGAGTTGGCCCTTGCCACCATCCACGATCACCAAATCCGGCAGCACGATTTTCGCCCGGCCCTCCCGCGCGAGGCGGCGCTGGGCCTCCACCACATCCTCTTGGGAAAAATCCGCATCGGGATCCATCGCCGAGTTTTCCATCAGAATCCGCGAATAGCGGCGGCGAATCACCTCCGCCATGGAGGCGAAGTCGTCCTGCCCCACGACAGTGCGGATGCGATAGCGCCGGTAGTTCTGATTGTCCGGCTTGCCCTCAGTGAAGCGGACCATGGAGGCCACGATGTGATTCGAGGAAACGTTGGAAATATCAAAGCACTCCATCACCCGGGGAGGCCCCGCAAGCCCGAGCGCCTCTCCCAGCTCTGCCAAATCTTCAGTCGGCTTCACGGTGGTCTGGACACCCCGCCCGCGCGTGAACTGGCGGGTCGGGCTGAGGGTTTTTTCCAGATTCAGCAGGATGTCCCGGAGATTGGCGGCTTTTTCAAAATCCAGCGCCTCGGCAGCTTTTGCCATGTCCACCTTCAGCGAATCGAAAAGTTCACGCCGCCCCTTCCCTTCCAGCACGCGGCACGCTTCCTCGATTTTCGCCAGATACGCCTCCCGCTCGATGCGGCCGATGCAGGGTGCGGAGCAATTTCGGATGATATCCGCATTGCAGTGGCGGTAGTCATTTTCGCCGGGAACGGCAGGGCGGCATACGCGCAGGCCACACGCCCGGTTCAGCCAGGAAAGAGTCTCGCGCAAGGCTCCGGAATGAGGAAACGGCCCGAAGTAGCGCGATCCATCGTCCCTTTTCATCCGGGTGGTGACAAAGCGCGGCCACGGATCATCCAGCCGGATCTTGACCAGCAGGAAGCGCTTGTCATCGCGGAAGGCGATGTTGTAGCGGGGGCGGTAGTCCTTGATCAGTTTTCCTTCCAGCAGCAGGGATTCCTGCTCATTGCGGACGGTGTGATACTCAAAATCGTAAATGGTATCGATGAGCGCGCGGGTCTTCAGATCTGCCCGCATTTTTTTGGACGCCATGAAGTAGGATGACATCCGTTTTTTGAGATCACGCGCCTTTCCCACATAGATAATGGAACCCAGGCGGTCCTTCATCAGATAAACGCCCGGCTGATGCGGTACATCGCGGAGCTTGGCTTTGAGATCAGGGGCGGACATCGGCTGCGGGAGTCATCGAAAGGCGGCATGGGGAAAATTCAAACGGAAATCGGCGTGGAATGCGCTTGGCTGAAACTGGGCGGCGGAGGCAGGACTTGCGTTGAAGCCGCTCCGCGATACTCTACGCCCATATTCCATGAAGTGCAGCACTCTCTCCGCCGCGGGATTTTTTGTATCCGCGCTCGCCGCCTCCGCCGCTGAAACGGGAGGAACGGTCAAACAGATCAATCTTCTCGAAATCATCGCGCAAGGGGGAGTGGTGATGTATCCCCTGGGTCTTCTATCCCTGATCACCGTTGTTCTGATCCTGCTTTATTTGTTCACCATCCGCCAGAATGCCGTCGTGAGCGAGCGCTTCATGGCAACTGCGGAAAATCTGGTGAGAAAACGCGATTACGCCGCCCTCAATGATTACTGCCAGACGCAAGGGCAGGCGATGGCGCGGGTGACGCAGAAGGCCGCGAATTTCATCGTGAAAAATCCCGGTGCCAGCGCCAGCCACGTGCAATCGCTGGCGGAGACCGAAGGGCAGCGCCAGGCCGGCTCCCTGCATGCGAGGGTAACGTATCTGGCGGATATCGGCTCCATCGCACCGATGATCGGCCTGGTGGGCACAGTGATGGGGATGATGGAGTCCTTCATGGAAATTTCCTCCCAGGGTGGCAAGGGAGTGCGCCAGATGGAACTGGCGGAAGGCGTGGCAAAGGCTCTGATCACCACTGCCTCCGGCCTCAGCATCAGCATTCTGGCACTGGTTTTCTACGCGTTTTTCCGGGGCCGTGTGCACAAGTGCGTGGCGGAGCTGGAATCCGCCGCCGCCCACCTCGTCGGGCTGATGTGTATGCAACTGGAGCGCAAGGCAGGCCCTGCACAGGAAGGCCCCGCTCCCCGCCACTACGGTGATCCGATGACGCGGCCAATGCCATTGGGCATGGATCGTCCTGACCTTCACGGCATTTGATTTCCCCTTCCAGCAGCCATGAAGTTCACCAGCCACAGATCGGAGCCGATTCCGATGCAACTCGCACCGATGATCGACATCCTGTTCCTGCTGCTCGCCTTTTTCATCACCTCCTGGCAGTTCACCCAATCGGAAACGGAACTGAACATCGCCGTCCCCACCGCGCAGGAAGGGGCTGATCCTCAGCGCTCACGCGGGGAAATCATTATCAATGTTTCCCCGGAAGGAATCATCAAGGTGGAAGGTGTAACGCTGGACATCAATCAGTTGGAATCAAAACTCGCAGCCATCGCGAAGCTTTACGAAAACCAGCCCGTGCGCATCCGTGGCGATGGAAAGGTGCCTTACCAGCGGATCGTGGAAGTGATCGACACCTGCCAGAAGGCAGGCATCTGGAACATTTCCTTCGCCACCCAGCGCCCGACCGGCAAGGAGTGATTTCTTGGCAAGCCGCCGATTTTTTCCAACGCTCACCCATCTTGAAACGCGCACTCGCCATTTTCGCCCTTGCTGCCGTTCCGGCTTTTGCCCAGGAAGCCCCGCCCCGTGCCGGAGCTGTGGACCCGGCACTCCAGTACGATGCGACGAATGATTTCTTCCTGCGCGGGAAAAATCTCTACGATGCGGCAAAAAGCTCCGGTGAGCAGGCAACGCGGGTGGAACTGTATCAACGCGCGGCCCAAATTTTTTCCGATTATATCAACACTTTCCCGGAAAGCCCGAATACCGAGGCAGCCTGGTGGTATATGGGAAACAGCTATTACCAATCCGGTGGAGTGGAAGACGGGAAGCGCTGCTTCAGCACACTCATCAACCGCTACGGCCAGGGGAAATATGCTGCAGCAGCAGCCTACACCCTGGCAGCGGACTACTACAACAAGGGCGATTACGTTTTCGCCGCGCCGCTTTTTGAACGCTATGCGGCAGGAGCAGGCACCCCCGAGGAGCGGCCACGCGGCTACTACCTGGCGGGAAACTGCTACCGCCAGATTGGAAGAGACCGGGAGGCCCTGGCTGCCTTCAAGAAGGTACTGGAAGATCCTGCGGGCGCAAATTTCATCCCCCAGACGAAGCTCTCCATGGGCCACCTTCAAGGGAAAAGCGGCAAGACACAGGAGGCTCTGGCTCTTTTTGATGAAGTGGTGAATTCCTCTGCTCCGCCGAATGTCCGGGGAGAAGCGGCGCTCAATGCCTCCCTCATGGCCACAAAACTCGGCAAGGATGAGGCATCGGACAAATACCTGCGATTGCTGATGAATTCCGCAGGTATGGATGAATTCCGTGCCGATGCCCAGGTGGCGCTGATGAACAATCAGTTCGCCAAAAAGCAATACCGCCAGGTGATCGACCTCTATCAAAAGAGCGCAGTAAAGGCGGAAGGCGAAAAGGAAGCACTCCGGTTGATGCTCGCCGCCCGTTCCTACATGCAGCTCAAGCAATCGAGCGAAGCCCTGACTTTGTTCCGTGAGGTGGAAAAACAGCTCAAGCCGGAGAATGATCTGGCGTTTGATGCCGCCTACTACCGTCTCCTCTGCTTCTACCAGATCGAGGGCCGCCATGTGCCGGAGCAGGTGGATGCCTTTCTCCAGATTTATAAGAAATCCCGCTCGGACAGCCCGCGCATCCACACCGCTTTGATGATGAAGGCGGAAACTCTCTTTTCCTCAAAGAAGGTGACGGAGGCAGCGAAAATCTACAGTGAGGTGAATGCCAGCCTGGTGAGCGATGCAAACCGCCCGGGGCTGCTCTATCAGCGTGGCTGGTGCCTGGCAGAAGCAGGCGATCCGCAGGGAGCCATCCGCTCCTTCAGTGAATTCATCGCCCAGTATCCGAATGACGAACGCATCAACTCGGCACTCGCCAAGCGGGCGAAATGTTATGCGGAAACCTCCGAATCCGCCAAGGCGATCGCGGATTTTGACAAATTGATCCACAGCAAGGCGGATCAGACACTGCTTTCCTTCGGCTGGCTGGAATCCGCCCGCATGCGGCGGACGGAAGGAAACATCCCGGACATGATTGTCCGCTACAAAGGCCTGCTGGGCAGCGTGAAGGATCTGAGTGACGAACACCGCGCGGAAGCCAGTTATTGGATTGGCTGGGGATTGGTGAAGACCAACGCCGCAAAAGAGGCAGTTGAGTTTCTTGAGAAATCCCGCTCCCTGGAGCCCAAGGCCTATGGGAAGCACGCTGGCTTGCTGCTGGCACTCAGCTACTACGCCTCCCAGGATTCGGGAAAACTGGGCGAGGAGATCGAGCGTGCGATCAAGGAGAAATATGTTACGGACATTCCGGATCAGGCGCTGCAATGGGCAGGCATGCAGTCCTACAACAGCGGGGACTATGCAGCGGCAGCCCGTTACCTGGCACAGGTGGCGAATCCGGATGAACCCAGGGAAACGCCCAAGGAAGTCTGGCGCTATCTGGCAAAATCCCGCTTGGAATCCAAAGAGGCGGAAGGCGCACTCATTGCCGCCAACAACGTGCTGGCTGTGGAGGAAAACCCTGGCTGGAAGGCGGATGGCCTGGTGGACCAAGGCCGCGCCCTGCTGATGCTCAACCGTCCGACCGAAGCCCGCAAGGCTGCGGATGAGGCAGCAGACCTCCGCCCCCAGGGCCGCACCAGCGCCGCGCTCCGTATTCTTTCCGGTGATTTGTTCCTCAAGGAGAACGACTTCAAGCAGGCTGCGGCCAACTATCTGAATGTGGTGAACTTCCATGAGGACAAGGATTTGAAGCCTCTGGCCCTCTCCAAACTCTCCGAAGTTTTCACCAAGGCCGGGGATGCAGGGGAAGCCTCGAAATACGCCGGCCAGCTCCAGGCGGAATATCCCGGCTGGAAACAAAACTGACACATTTCCTGTTCTACCGGAGTTGCTTGAGCCGCCGGGGTATTCTTGTGATCTTCTAGATTGAATGTTGCAGAATCGGGGTTCAGGTTCCGCCTCATGGTTCCGCCGTCCGCAAACGCCGCCGCTTCCGCCAAGAACGTGAAGCGTAAACCCGAAAAAACAGAGAAAGACTGGAGTGCTGAGAAGTCTTCAGAGCTCTACGGCGTCAGCACGTGGGGACATAACTTTTTCGGAGTGAATAAAAAAGGCCACGTCACGGTGCGACTGGCCGATGACGAAGGAAAGGCGGAGGTTTCCCTTCACGAAGTGATCGAAGGCCTGCGCGATCGCGGCACCCACCTGCCCGTGCTCCTGCGTTTCCGCGATCTGCTGCACTCCCGCATCACCGAGATCAACGAATCCTTCCGCAAGGCGATCAAGGATACGAAATACCAAGGTGAATACCGTGGCGTTTACCCGATCAAGGTGAACCAGCAGCGCCAGGTCATCGAAGAAATTTCCGAATTCGGTAAAAAATACCACTACGGTCTGGAAGCAGGCTCGAAGCCGGAGCTCATCGCGGCCCTGGCGCACATGCACGATCCAGAAGCCTACCTGATCTGTAATGGTTATAAGGACGAGGAATTCATCGACCTGGCCCTACACGCCCAGAAGATGGGCCTGCGCATCATGCTGGTACTGGAAATGCCCAGCGAGCTGGATCTCATTCTGGAACGCTCCCGCAAGATCAACATCCTGCCGAACCTCGGCGTGCGTGTAAGGCTTTCCACCAAGGGCTCCGGCCATTGGCAGGAAAGCGCGGGAGACAAGTCCGTCTTCGGCCTCAATGCCTCACAGGTCATCAACGTGGTCGATCAGCTCAAGGAGTCCGGCTACATCGACTGCCTGAAAATGCTGCACTACCACCAGGGCTCGCAGATTCCAAACATCGCCGCCATTCGTGAAGGCGCCACCGAAGCCGTGCGCATGTATTGCGATCTGGTGAAGGAAGGCGCACCGATGGGTGTGCTGGACATCGGTGGCGGCATGGCCGTGGACTACGATGGCTCCCACACAAACTTCCATTCCTCCTGCAACTACTCCGTGGCGGAATACTGCACGGACATCGTGGAGGTGATTTCCCAGATTTGTGACAAGGCAGGGGTGGCCCACCCGAACCTGATTTCCGAGTCCGGACGTGCCGTGGTGGCCTACTATTCCGTGCTCGTCTTCAACGTGCTGGATGTGACAAGCGCTCAAACGAGCGAGTCCGCACCACCGATTCCTGAAAACGCACCGCAGAACCTCATGAACATCATCGAGGTGAACAAGGTCATCAAAAAGAAGAACCTCCAGGAGTGCTTCAATGATGCCATTTATTACCGCGATCAAATGCGCGCGCAGTTCTTCTACGGCGCGGCCACCCTCCGCGAGCGCGGCTTGGCGGAAGCCTGGTTCTGGCACATCCTCACCCGGATCTCGAATCTCATCGCAGAAATGGAGGACGATATTCCGGAAGACCTGCGCGAACTTTCCTCCACGCTGGTGGATTTTTACTACGGAAACTTCAGCCTCTTCCAATCCCTGCCGGACTCATGGGCCATCGATCAGGTTTTCCCGGTCATGCCCATCCACCGCCTGAATGAGCGCCCGCGCCACCGTGCCGTGCTGGCAGACATCACCTGCGATTGCGATGGAAAGATCGATCGCTTCATCGACAAGGAGGATGTGGCAAAAATCCTGCCGCTCCACCACTTCAAGCCGGATGAGCCATACTACCTGGCCGTCTTCCTGGTAGGCGCCTATCAGGAAACGCTGGGCGACCTGCACAACCTGCTGGGTGACACCAACGTGGTGGGCGTTCACCTCGAAAACGGCAAGCCGGTCTACACTCACGAAGTGGAGGGAGATACCGTGGCAGATGTGCTCACTTACGTGGAATTCGATCCAAAGGAACTCGTCACCCGCTTCCGCTCGTTCGCAGAAAAGGCGGTGGTCGATGGCCGTATTTCTCCGAAGGAGCGCCGCGAAATTCTGGACCTCTACCGTGAAGGCCTCGCCGGCTACACCTACTTCGAAAGCTGAGCTTCCCAAATATATCCTGAATATCCACCACCCCATGAGCCAACCAGCGGCTCATGGGGTGTGTTTTTTAAAATCTATCATTTCAAATAACTGTAAGACTTACTATCATCTACTAAATATGCCATAGTTTTTACTTTAACCCTACCACATGTATCCGTAACATGCGGGCAGTAGTTTCATGAGATGCGTGCAATGTGGTTCCCAAAAAGACAAAGTCCTCGACTCCCGGTCGTCGAAGGACGGGACCACCATACGCCGCCGCCGCGAGTGCCTGAACTGCACCTATCGCTACACCACCTACGAGCAGATCGAACGGACAGAGCTGCGGGTGGTGAAAAGGGATGGAGCACGCGAATCACTCAACCGGGAAAAGCTGATGAGCGGGCTGATCAAGGCCTGCGAAAAGCGCCCCGTCTCCATGGATCGGCTGGATCGGGCCGTGGAGGAAATCCTCACAGACCTGCACAAGGATCACGTGAGCGAGGTCCCCTCCGCCATCATCGGCTCGAAGGTGATGGACAAGCTCTACCAGATCGATCCCGTGGCCTACGTCCGCTATGTTTCCGTCTATCGCCAGTTCGAGGACGTGAACGAATTCATCGCGGAAATCCAATCGCTTTCCCGGCGCGCCGCCCGCGATCCGCTGCAACGCCGCTTGTTTAAGGATTGAACGCTTTTCCCACACCTCTCGCTGTTTCACCAACCTCTCACCCACTTCCCCATCCCCGACTAGAGCCAACCCGTGATCTCACTGATAGGCAACCGCCCTGCTCTTCAAATCGGCCGCTACCAAGTGATCGATTACGATACAGCGTGGCTGGATGACGCCATCCGCCGCGCAGCGGAGGCCGCTGAATTCGAGGACTTCCCCTTTGTCTCCGACATCCGCATGGGCATCGTGGAATATCTGGAAACGAAGTGCCCGCTCAAGCTGCTGCATCTCAACGATCTCTTCGAGCGCATGCGGAAGATGCTGGTGAAAATCGGCTGCGATCAGATTGCGGAAAAACTGCGCCCTCTTGCCCCGCCCCTCACCATCTCACTGGCGCATGCCGCCCTGCAGGCGGGAAATGGCTTTGAGCTAGCATTTTTCCAAACCCTGCAGAGCGAGCTCACCGAATTGCGAGCCGCCGGGGCAGAACAGATCCACTTCACCGGCGTGCGGGAGGCATCCCAGATTCTCCGTGGTGCGGCCAAGTGGAACAAGCAGTGCGAAGCGCTTTATCAGGACATCCTCGCCTTCATCGAGGCACGGCGCACATCGCTCGCAGCGGCGGCGTGATTCCTCCAGCTATCGTCTGCTTGAGAATGATGCCAACTAGGCTTTTTCACTCTCCAGGCATGATATTCCCATTTCCCAGCGTTGACCGCAGCGCCGGGGCGTGCACCCTCCGCGCCAGATGATTTCCGTTCAGTCACTCCGCGTCGAATACGGCCCGCGCATTCTTTTCAACGATTTGTCCTTCTCCGTGCTTCCGCGTGAGCGGATCGCCTTCGCCGGGCACAACGGTGCAGGTAAGTCCACGCTGATGAAATGCATCGCGGGAGTGATCCGCCCCAGTGGAGGACAGATCAATGCACCCAAGGGCACCCGCATCGGCTACCTGCCTCAGGAGGGTATTCACGTAAAAGGCCGCTCACTGTGGACCGAGACCGAATCCGCCTTCAGCGAGGCGATCGCCCTGCGCGACAAGATCGAGCGGCTTTCCGCAGAACTGGAAACACTCGATCCCCGCTCCTCTCCCTACGGCGATCTGCTGGAGGAAATCGGCGACCTGGAAATCCGTCTGGATACCATGGACCCGGACCGGATGAAGCCCCGCATCGAATCAATTCTCAAGGGTCTGGGATTCAAAACCAAGGATTTCACCCGGGATTGCGGTGAATTCTCCGGCGGCTGGCAGATGCGCATCGCGATGGCGAAGCTGTTCCTCCAGAACCCGGAAATCCTCTTGTTGGACGAGCCGACGAACCACCTGGATATCGATACCCAGGTATGGGTGGAACAATATCTGGTGAACTATCCGGGCGCGATCATGCTCATTTCCCACGATCGCGGTCTGCTGGATACGCTCTGCACCCGCACCATTGCCTTCGCCCATGGCAAGGCGGAGGAATATGCCGGAAATTTCTCCTACTTCGAACGCGAGTCTGTGATCCGCAAGGAGACACAGATGAAGCAATACGTGGCCCAGCAGCGGGAAATCGGAGAAATCCAACGGTTCATTGACCGCTTCCGCGCTTCCGCCAACAAGGCGACGCTGGTCCAATCCCGTATCAAGATGCTGGCAAAGATCGAGCGCATCCCGGCCCCGGTGCAGGATGACGCGGTGATGAACTTCAAGTTCCCACCTCCGCCAAACTCCGGCCACATGGTGGCCAAGCTGGAAAATGTGAGCAAGGCATACGGCCCACTGCAGATTTTCAATGGTTTCGAATTTGAAATCAACAAGGGGGAAAAATTTGCCATCGTCGGGCCGAACGGTGCGGGCAAGTCCACCTTCTGCCGCCTGATCACCGGGCAGGAGGAACCGGATAGCGGTACCCACACCTTCGGACACAAGGTGGCCACCTCCTTTTTCTCCCAGAATCACGCTGACGAACTGGACCCTACGCACACGATTCTGGAAACCGTGGAGGCCGCCGCATCCCGCGAATCCGCACCCCATGCACGGAACCTCCTGGGCTGCTTCCTTTTCCGGGGAGACGATGTGTTCAAGAAAATCGGCGTCCTTTCCGGTGGTGAGCGCTCACGCGTAGCACTGGTCTGCATGCTGCTGCGCCCGGCGAATTTCCTGATTCTGGATGAGCCGACCAACCACTTGGATATGCAGTCCCAGGATGTGCTCCAGCGCGCCCTTTCCGATTATCCGGGCAGCGTGCTCATCGTTTCCCACAACCGCTCGTTCCTCGATCCGATGGTGACGAAGACCCTGGAATTCCGCCCCGGCGAGCACCCGAAGGTCTATCACGGTAACATTACCTACTACCTGGATAAATCTGCTGCGGACAAAGCGCTGGAATCCTCCCGCCCTGCACCATCCGCACCAGCAAAAGCCGCCGCCACCGCAGAAACTCCAAAGGCCAATGTCAACCGCAAGGACCAGCGCCGCCAGGAAGCTGAGGCCCGGGAACTCCGCTCGAAAGTTCTCCGCCCACTCGAGAATGAATTCGAAGCGCTGGAGACCAAGATCGCCGAACTGGAAGGCACCCAGGCGGATCTCACGGAAAAGCTTTCCGATGAGTCCATCTCCAATGATCCCGCAAGGCTGCGCGAAGTGACCAATGCCGTGGAAAAAGTGACCAAGACTCTGGAGCACAGCTATTCCCGCTGGGGGGAGCTCTCCGAGGAAATCGAGAAGGTGAAGGCCAAGATCGGCACAAACGACTGAACCGGACAGCGGCAGGGAAAACAGATTCAGCGCTTTTTTCTCAGCCGCTTGCCCGTCAGGCGGGTGGCGATGAGATTCGGGCAAACTCCTTTTTGGCGGAGCTGCTCGCAACTCGCCTCGATCTTGATCGTCTGCTGCACTGCCTTGAAGCCGTGGCGCCGGGTGACGCAGGAATTCATGATATCGATGTTCGGATCCTCGAACTCGATCACCTTCCCACAGTCGATGCAGACGAGGTGGTTGTGGGAAGGTTTGTCGAGAAAGTTGGGATCGTATGTCGTCTGGTTGTCACCTAGATCGATTTCCCGCAGGAGATTCGCCTCCACCAGCAGGCTGAGCGTGCGGTAGACGGTCGCGCGGGAAGTTTCGGAATCCATTTTCCGCACGCGGTCATAGAGTTCATCCGCCGTGAAGTGGTCATCCTTGGAAAAGGCTGCTTTCACGATGACATCGCGCTGGCCGGTCCGGCGCAATCCCTTGCGTCGAATAAACTCATCCAGCCTGCTTTGAACACCTTCCTCCATACGGAAAACTAACCATGGGAATCCTTACCGTGGAAGAGGAAAGGTGAGAATCGACAGCGGGCGGAACCACGCTAAGCTTTCCTGCACATGACTTTGCGGGATCTGGGATGGAATTCGGACTTTGAAAAAGCCTTCGCGCCTTATCGCGAAAAAGGCTGGGTGCCTGCGCGTCTGATCCGCGAGACGTCCATCAACTACGGAGCCTTCCTCGAAGGGGGGGATGAGATTGATGAAATCGAAGTCATCCTTTGCGGCCGCCTCTGGCATGAAGCGACCTGCGATGCGGACCTTCCTGCAGTGGGGGACTGGGTGGCGGTGGAACTGGGAAATGAAAATCAGGCCAGTGTGATCCGTGCCCGCCTTCCCCGGAAAAGCTGCTTCAGCCGGAAAATGCCGGGCAACAGCAGCCAGGCACAAGTGATCGGCGCAAATGTGGATATCATCACAGTCGTCACCGATGCCGGCCCGGACTTCAACCTGCGCCGGATGGAGCGCTACTTCACCCTCATCAGCCTCAGCGGGGCCAAGGCGGTGGTTCTCATCAATAAATCCGATCTCTTTCCCAAGGAGCAGAACAAACAGGCGGCAGAAGAAATCGCCGCCCTCTGGGATCAGGCAACCGTTCACATCACCAGCGCAGTGGATGGCAACGGCCTGAAAATTCTCAAGAAATACCTCAAGCGTGGCGTCACCATGTGCGTGGTGGGTTCCAGCGGTGTGGGTAAGTCCACCCTGGTCAATCAGCTCTACGGTGACGAATGGCAGTGGACCGGCGAGGTGAATGAAGCGACCGGCAAGGGCCGCCACACCACCACCTCCCGCGAACTGGTACCACTCGATAACGGCGGCATGCTGATAGACAATCCCGGCATGCGTGAAATCCAGATGTGGACGGATGAAACCATTCTGCGCTCCAGCTTTGCCGACGTGGAAGCCTTGACCAACAACTGCAAGTTTCGCGATTGCAGCCACCAGAAAGATGCAGGTTGTGCCATCCGGACCGCCGTCGAAAGTGGAGAACTGGACCCCGCCCGTTACGAAAGCTTCCTCAACCTGGAAACGGAAATCGCAGCACTCCAGAAGCGTGCGGAAAAACGCCAAATGGCCGTCGAGCGATGGGCAAAGCGCAACAGCGTGAAGGCACGCAACCTCAATGACCGCATCCAGCTTGAAAAGGATGCACGGGGTGAACTCTGAATCCACTTTCCTATGCTGTCCCGCCTGCTGCCACCCGGAATTGCCGTTTTTTCAGCCATGGCCTATCTGGCACTGGCTCCCCACGCACCGGCACAACTGCCACAACTTCCTAAAATTTCCGCTCCCTCCGCAAAGGTAGGTGCTCCTGTGGATGCAGCGGATCGGCTGAAAAAAAGTCTGGCAGAAACCAATGCCACCCTCGCCAGATTGAGCGATGCAGACGCGGAGGCACATCTGCCGCCGGGCATCACCGCAGATGCCCTGGCAGATAGGCGGCAGGATCTGGACCAACTTGCCCGCCTCATCGGTCGCCACCTCACCCTTCTCGATAACAGAAAACAGGCGGAAGGAGAACTGGCCAATGCCCGCGAAGCCAATACCTCTTGGAAAGGTTTTGAGGAAAAACCCCCATACTCCATTCTGGTCATGGATGATCTGGCAAACCGCCAGGCACTCCTGCTGGAAAAGCAGAATAGCTACCGCTCATCCGTCTCCCTCTTCCAGCGCACGCTGGATGGGCTGGAGCGGGAACTGCCGGATGCGGAGGCAGTCAAAAACAAGGCGGTGGATGCCCTCTCCCAAGCGGACACCGCTACCGAAACCGCCAAATGGCAGGCAGAGGCTGCCACCACCAAGTATCAACTCCTCTTCGCCCGTGCGGAAAGCATCCAGACGAATCTGGATCTTCTCAAAACTCAACTGGCCACGATCACCAGTCAGGCAGACCTGCTGGCCAAGCAACTGAAAATCATCCGTGGAAATAGCAGCTTCAGCGATGCGGATTACGAAAAGCTGGAAAAAATCGCAGCCGATCGTAAGGCGGAAATCCGCAAACAGATTGCCACGATTGACTCAAAAAAAACCGATATCCAGAATGCCAAGACACGGGCACGCAATACCCTGGACAAGCTGACGGCGGCCAATCCGGAAAACGCCTCATCCCCGGAACTGGAGACGGCACGTCTCACCGTCACGGCGGCTGACATGCGCCTCGATTCCATGCAACTGACACTCCAGACTCTCAAGGGGCTGGAAAGCATCGAGGATTACATTCCCACCGCCTATCAGAACCGCCGGACCCTGAGTGTAGCCACCTCCAAGGAGGATCGGGACAAGGCCATGCGTTCCCTGGTTTCCAGAAGGGATCAATTGAATGCCTGGGAGGTTTATTCCAGCAATGAACTCTCCGCCCTGAATGCGGACATCGCGCAACTGGCCACCACCTCCACCAACCTTCCGGCAGACGACCCACGTGCGAAACCTCTGGCAGATCAGCGGGAGGCCCTCTGGAGCAGGCAGAACATTCTCCAACGTGCCAACCAGACTACCACCGCCTTTCGAAAGAACTTTGACCGCTGGATCGGTGATTACAGTGACGGGCGGAAAAAATCCTTCGGCGCACAAATCAATGACGCATTCTCGGATGGCTGGAGCAGAGTGGAGCGGGTGTGGAAATTCCCGGTTTCCACCTACGATGTCACCCGCTTCGATGGCACGAAGGAGGCCCGCAGCGTGCAACTGGGCACGGTCATTCTGGCTTTTCTCTTCTTTGGCTTTTCCTACTATGTGGCAGCCCGCCTCAGTCGCAGGCTCCAGGGAATTGTCGTCCGCAGGATTCACATCGGCGAGGCCCAGGCCAACACGCTGCGCACCTGGTTGATGATTCTGGTAGGAGTGGGACTGGCCATCACCACGCTGAATTTCCTCAGCATCCCTCTAACGATCTTCGCGTTCTTCGGCGGTGCTCTCGCCATCGGCCTGGGCTTCGGCACCCAGACGCTGATCAAGAATTTCATCAGCGGCATCATCGTTCTATTCGAGCGCCGCATTCGCGTGGGGGACATCATCGATCTGGGAGGACTCTCCGGCACCATCACGGAAATCAATACCCGCTCATCAGTGCTGCGCGGTGGGGACGGCAAGGAGACACTGGTTCCCAATTCCGTATTTCTCGAAAACCGCATCACCAATCTCACGCTGAGCAACAGGCGTGTTAGAAAACTCCTCACCATTCGAGTCGAATACGGAGCCTCACCCCAAAAGGTGATGCCCATTCTGGCAGATTGCGTGGAGCGCCATGGCCTCGTCCTGAAGGAACCCGCGCCCATCGTCACGCTGGAGGATTTCTCCGATGCGGGCATCGTTTTCGGCATCTACTACTGGACTGAATTCAACAGCAGAACCAACGGCGACGTGGTGGCCAGTGACATCCGCATCATGATCGACAAACGGTTCGCGGAAGCAGGCATCACCATGCCGACACCCAACCGCGAGTTCCCGATCAAGACCGAATCCCCACTCCAGTTCACCCTGATCAACCAGCCCTCCGCGACTGATGAACCCAACTAGTGACGAACATTGGATGAATCTCGCGCTGGAGGAGGCGCGCAAGGGAATTGGTAAAACCGCACCCAATCCGCCGGTGGGTGCCGTCATTATCAAGAATGGAATATTTCTAGGCAGTGGCTGGCATCACGCTGCAGGTCAGCCTCATGCCGAGCGTGAAGCGCTGGCCAATGCGCGGGAGACAGTGGGCGATAAAGCCATCCGGGGAGCCACCATTTACGTGACGCTGGAGCCCTGTTCCACCCATGGCCGAACGCCGCCCTGTACGGCAGGGATCATAGAGGCTGGCATCACCCGCGTTGTCTATGCCTGCGTGGATCGGAATCCGGCCCATGCAGGCCGCGCAGATGAAATGCTACGTGCTTCCAGAATTCAGGTGACGGCCGGTGTGTGCCGGGAAGAGGCGGAAAAACTGCTGAGGCCATTTTTCAAGGTCCGCGAAACCGGTCTCCCATGGGTCATCTGGAAAACCGCCATGAGCCTGGATGGCCGCATCACCCGTCCTCCCGGCGAGGGACAGTGGCTAACAGGCGAGGAATCCCGTGCGGATGTGCAGCAACTGCGCTCCACCGTGGACGCAATCCTAACAAGTGGCGAAACTGTTCGCCGGGACAATCCTGCGCTCACCATCCGCCAACCGGAATTTCTCATTGGGCGAATGCAACCTTGGCGGATCATTTTCAGTGATCGTGTGGAAACTCTGCCTGTGAATGCACCTCTGCTGAGCGATGAATGGAAGCACCGCACACTCATCAGGCCACGTCATGATTTTGAAAAATCATTGCGAGCACTCGCCCGGGAGCAGGGTGTGCTCACTGCAATGGTGGAGGCGGGAGGAAATTTTTCCGCCGCACTTTTCCACGCTGGCCTCATCGATGAAGTCATCATTTATTACGCCCCCCTGCTATGCGGAGGCACCCTGCCCGGGTTGGCCGGGGAAGGCTTTCCCAGGTCATTGAAGTTAGAGGAAATCGACTATCGGCGATTTGGAAACGACATCCGCATGCGGGGAGTGATCTCAAATAAAATTTGATAGAAAAAAACCGCTGTGACATGACAGCGGTTTTTCGCGGGAAATTCAGCGGCAACCACGATCCCGGTAGTAACCGCCTGAATGGTAGCCACGCGCAGGAGGGCAATACGGCCGGGGCGGAGGACAATAGGGGCGGGCCACCGGCAAACGGCGATAGCCCCATACAATCTGACCACAATGATCATAGCGGATGAAATATCGCTCTGAACGAATGGGAGCACCCCACGAAGTATATCCTGTTACTACGATGCGCGTAGGAGGACAGCTCCGGTAGGAACGGGCTTCTGCCTTAGGCGCTGCGCCTACGAGAGCGAGAACTGCGAGAATCGAACCAAGGGCGAGAGTTTTCATGGCTTGCGTATTTTTGAGTTACGCAAGCTTCGACGAGCCATGATGAACTTTATTCGTTCTTTCGGAAAAAAATTTACCGAAAGCCTGGCCCCCCTCAATGGCCCGGACGCAGATTCAACTGATCCAATTCCGAATACAGCTTCCGCAGCCAGATCTTCACCCGCTGACGCTCCAGGATACCTAACAACTGACTGCCATCCTCTCCAGGATTTGTGGCAGCCCAGAAGCTGGAGTTTGTATGATCCACGAGACGCATGGAAGCTTCATGCAGCTTCGGCATTTCAATGATTTTTGCTCCCAGTTCAATCGCGCGGATTTTTTGAGGCGAACTGTGGAAGGCATCGAATCTCGCCCCGCGGCCATGGTTGAGCACCACCACATATCGGGCTTCCGTTTTAAAGTCTTCCAGCAGGCGGCCCAGCATTTCCAGAGAATCCCGCCCATCATCAAGAATGTGCCAGCAGTTGACCATCACTCCCGCTTCCCGGAAAAGTTCCAGTACCCCGGTGTCATCCATCCATCCGCGCAGGGAAGTGCTGCTCTGGGCCGCCAGGTCCACAATGACCTGCAAGCCCTCACCACGCAGGGCGGATTCCGCGAGTTGATCCAGACTTTGGAAATCCTCCAAGGCCACATGACGGGTAAAGTCCTGATAGAACCGCTGAAAGGAACCGTGGGAACGATCTGAATCAAATCCCTGAAAAGGAATCTGGCGATCAATGCAATATTGGGCAAAAGCCCGCGACATCACGGATTTTCCCACCCCGCCTTTTTCCCCGCCGATCAGATGCACTTGGTTCATTGGCTCTGGAAGTAACACCCCTTTCTCCACCGGTAAATCTTCATCTCCGGTGCTCACCTGTTGGAACCAATGGAAACTGCCCTCAAGTCCCTGAGTGGGTGTGGATTCCGCGATCTCTATTTTTTCTTTATCCGCCACCTTCGGCGAAAGAGAGGAGAGCATGCGGGAAGGAGACATCGTACGATGCCAACTGATCGATTGCGGAGACCAAGTGCGTTTGCCGTAGTTCACGTGAGGAGAGATTATCGTTTTTCGATTGCGACCAGAGTGATGTCATCCATCTGCGGACCTTCACCGGTGAATTTCCTGAGTTCTTCCTGCATCCGGTGAAGCACTGCCTCAGCCCCGAGGGGGGCTGCACCACGAAATGCCTCGGACATGCGCTCCATGCCATATTCCTCCTCATTGGGGCCCACCGCCTCCTTGATGCCATCCGTATAAAAAAGGACGCAATCACCGGAACTCAGGGAAACCTCGGAATCCGCCGTCACCCGCTCAAACACAGCGCCGCTATCGATACCCAGGGCCAAGCCAGGTGAGCGGAGCAATTCCACCCTGCCGGTGGCACGGCGATAACAGAGAGCAGGATCGTGACCGGCGCGGGAAAGAGTCAGCGTGCCGGTGGCTTCATCGAGGATACCGTATGCCATGCTGATGAACATATCCTCGCGGATGTCTGGGAAAAGCTGGCGGTTCACACTGGCCAGGGCCTTGGAAGGGGAAAGCTCTGCGGGAGCCACTGAGCGGAGGGCGCTGCGGCACATCGCCATCAACAGGCCGGCTGGCACGCCTTTTCCGGAAACATCTGCAATGACGATGCCGAATTTCCCACCTCCCAGAGCAATGTAATCGTAGTAATCTCCGCTGATGATGCGGGCAGGCAAATTCGTGCCGCTGATGCGGAAGCCCGGCACCACCGGATCTGTCTGCGGCAGGAGAATCCGCTGCACTTCCCGGGCGTTTTTCAGCTCGCTCTCCATCGCCCGCTTTTCATGGGCCTCCCGGTGGATTCGGGCATTACCAATGGCGAAGGAGGATTGTTCTGCAACCGACCGGAAGACGGCAAAATCATTTGAACTGAAAGGGCCATCCTCATGCCTCCGTGCTACCGCCAGGACTCCCAGATCCTTTCCGGCATGCCTGAGAGGGGAGAGCAATACCGCCACATTCTCCGTGTAATGGGTGAGTTCATCACGGAATGCCGGATGGTTTTTCACATCCTTTACGTAAATGGCCTCCCCCAGCGTGAGGCAGTGCCCCAGAATCCCCTCTTCCACCGCCACGCGTGAAAGCCGTACATGGCTCTCCAGCGCACGGGGATCACGCTTGGCTTTCATCCGGATCTCCACCGGGATGCCAATCAGCGGCGGGCATTCATCCGAAACATAGGAGGGATTGAGATAGTATCCATCTCCGCTAACGAAATAAATGGCACCGCCACGGGCACTCACCACCTTGTCGATTCCATCCACGATGATACGGGACAATCGCGCAGGCGAGGGTTCATTTTCAATGGCCAGCCCCAGATCATGCAGGAAGTGGAACATCCGCTGTTCTTCCCCTTCCAGATCATGGAATTTCCGGCGGACAAGCCGGGCATGGCGCCGCTGATTCTGCAGGGCAACGATCAAGCCCCCAATAAGAATCACCGCTACGAGAAAGACGATGATGGTGGGGAAATGGGAAAGCATCGGACGGGGTGAGCCGGAAAGTTTCTAATGGCCGGAGTTCAGTTATTTTTCCCTCTGCTTCTCGGCCAGCTCGGCTTCGAGCAAGGTCACGACGCCGGAAAATTTGCGCGCGTTTTGCTGATTGGCCTGGGAAAGCACTTGGTGGGCTTCCAGTACATGGGCCGTCCGCTGGATGTCTCCCGGCTTTGCAACAGCGCGGGGAGATTTTAGTTCCGCGCGGATCAAGTCGATTTCATCATGCCAGCTCGCGGAGGAAGGATCGATTTTCATGAGAAAATCCAGACCCAGATCTTCCAGCGAACGGCGGTTGCGCTCACCGGCATCGGCGATTTGGAGGCCACCCTCGTCCAAAGTAGAAAGGCGCGCTGCCATTCCTGCGAGAGTTCCCATGAAAGTGGAATCCATCCCCGTACACGCCCCAAGATCCACGACAATACAGGACTCTCCCGCAGCCATACGTTCTTCTCCGAACTCCTTCATTGTTGGGCTGTTAAGAAAAGAACCTTTTCCTTCACAACGTATCCAACTGAATTCGTCAAAGATCCCTACCGAGATGGTGCATTCCGTAATCACAGAAAAAAAGCCGTCGTTTTGAGCGGCACGAAGTGAACCAATGTAAAATCAGACAGGGCGCAGGTCAATCTTCCATCCGTGGAAAAGCCGATCATTGCCACAGATAGGATTGTTTGGTGGCGAGTATGCGATCACCCCGCCGCAAGGTGGCCTTCCAAGTGGTGACGCGCCCATTCCTGAAATAATCTCCGCCGATCACGGCAAACTCCGTTCTTCCGGAACCCTCATTGGCAGGAAAAGTTCTCACCATCCGCTTGATGCGGCTGGCACTGGCCCCCTGTTGATATTCGAAAACCAATTCCACCTCTCCCTGCCCGACACCTTCCGGATCGCTCCAGAGCATGGTATAATATTGGCCCAGTTTCTCGCGGCGCTCCTGCATGCTCACCGCTCCGTGCAGACGGCGCAGTTTTTCCATTCTCACGGAAGGCTCATCAAAAGACTTCACCTCTTCATCACGAAGTTGGAATTGCTTTACGATCAGGGCATCGCGCGGCCCGGCGCATGACGCGAGGAACAATGCCGCCAGTAGGCTGTAGAGAAAATTCACGACTGGATTCAAGCAGTGCGCGGGCGTCTTTCAAGAAACAAGCACCGCACCGGAAAATTTCCACCATCGCGGCCCATTGACCCAAGCGCCTGAATAGAGTTAACTTAACAACAATGACTGAAGTTGAGACTGCGGAAATCAAACTAGAATTCGACACTCCCCGGTTTCTTCACGAGCTGTTTGCAAACGATCCCAGAAACCTCGGCTATCTGGAAACAGTGCTGGGAGTCAAAACAGTGACGAGGGACGGCTGGATTCAAATCGCTGGGGAAGAAGCCTCCCTCCGCCGCGCAAAGGCGGTTTTCGCGGATTTGGAGTCCGCCCTGCGCAATGGGAGACAGATCGAGGTGCGGGATTTCCGCCACGCGGTGGAGGTGGCTGCCGGCTCCGGTGCGGTGGGAGTCACGGAGCTTTCCGGCGTAAAGTTGGTAGGCTCCCGTGGCCGCAGGCCAGTTGTTCCGCGTACACCCGCCCAGTTGGAATACGTCCACTCCATCGAGAAACATGACGTGGTTTTTGGTCTCGGCCCGGCAGGGACCGGCAAGACCTACCTCGCCATGGCAATGGCACTTACGATGCTGAAACGCCGCACCGTCCAGCGCATCATCCTCACCCGCCCTGCCGTGGAGGCAGGCGAGGCTCTGGGCTTTCTCCCGGGAGACCTTCAGGAAAAGGTAGCTCCTTATCTGCGTCCGCTCTACGACGCCATCCATGACATGCTGGATCCGGAGGAGGCGCAGCGCTACATGGAGGACGGAACCATCGAAATAGCGCCCCTTGCCTTCATGCGCGGCCGCACACTTTCACGTTCCTTCGTGATTCTGGATGAGGCTCAGAACACCACACGGGAGCAAATGTTCATGACCCTCACCCGCATCGGAGAGGAATCCCGCATGGTCATCACGGGCGATAGCTCCCAAGTAGACCTGAAACCCGGCGTCCGTTCCGGGTTGGCGGAGGCAGAACATGCCCTGCGAGGCGTGGAAGGCATCGCTTTCCAACGCTTCGGCAGTGAGGACATCGTTCGCCACCCGGTGGTCGCCCGCATCGTGGAAGCCTACGAGCGCTACCGGGCCTGAAATTCACCGAGCCCTACTGAGGCGACTCTTCCTTTTTCTCAGTGGTCCCCGTGGCAGGTGGAGT
>Ga0157373_10000164_pt1 | contig 53961 bp, 56 predicted proteins | sample C65metaG_FD_113460 | JGI IMG/M metagenome (GOLD analysis project Ga0157373, IMG submission 113460) | Corn rhizosphere microbial communities from Kellogg Biological Station, Michigan, USA - C6-5 metaG | ecosystem: Host-associated > Plants > Roots > Rhizosphere > Soil | place: USA: Michigan... | reverse complement strand
TATTATTCACGCGTCATTGCGAGGGACGAAGCAATCCCCGACAGGAAAATTGACCCATGCAAATCGGCTCTGCATATTTGAGATTGCTTCGTCCCTCGCAATGACGCTCGCTAATAATTCTATTTTGTCTTCATAAATTTTTTAGCTTAATTAAAATAATTACATTTGTTTTGCTAATAATTTTATCATGGCAGATATCATCATTTTAGGCATAGCGGTAGTTATTTTGCTGATTGCTGTAACCATTTTCCTGAAAAGACCTTCTTCAAACAACGCAACGGAAGAACTCAAAATAAAACTGGCTAAAGCAGAGCAACAAGTTACCGGCTTACTTGCCGAGCGCGATAATATAGCCCAACAGTTGTATAATGAGCGGCTGCGTTTGGAAGCGGGTATAGCATCGCTAAATCAACAATTATTAGCTGAAAAGAATCAATCGGTAAAAGCCGAAGAAGCTTTAAAAGCGCAACGTGAACGCCTGGCTGAACAGGAGGATTACCTGCAGCAGGCGCAGCAAAAATTTAAGCTCGAGTTCGAAAACATCGCCAATAAATTGCTCGACGAAAAATCGCAGAAGTTTACTGAACATAATCGTGCCAATATGGATGTGATCCTGTCTCCGTTTAAAGAAAAGCTGAAAGACTTTGAAAACAAGGTTGACCAGGTGTATAAAGCCGAGGCCGACGAGCGCAATGTTTTAAAGGGCGTTATCACCCAATTGATGGAGCTGAACAAACAGATAAGCGACGAGGCTAACAATCTCACCAAGGCCCTTAAAGGTGATAATAAACGACAAGGAAACTGGGGCGAAGTGATCCTGGAAAAAGTATTGGAAAGTTCGGGCCTGATACGCGACCGAGAGTACCGCATACAGGCCAGCATGCAAACCACTGATGGCAGCCGTTACCAACCTGATGTGATCATCGATCTTCCCGACGATAAACACCTTGTTATCGACTCGAAGGTTTCACTTATCGCTTACGAGCGCCTGGTGAATTGCGAAACCGAAGAGGAGCGTAAGATGTTCGCCAAAGCACATGTCGAATCATTGCGTAACCATATCGGCTCGCTTTCGGGCAAGCGCTACCATGATCTGTACCAAATCAATTCGCCCGATTTTGTGTTGCTTTTTGTGCCGATAGAATCCTCGTTCAGCATAGCTGTACAACTTGATAACGAATTGTTCAACTATGCCTGGGATAAACGGGTAGTAATTGTTAGCCCCTCAACTTTATTGGCTACTTTACGTACCATCGCCAGTATGTGGAAACAGGAACGCCAAAATCGTAACGTGCTGGAGATTGCCCGCCTGAGCGGCGAAATGTATGATAAGTTTTATGGATTTCTTGCCGATATGGAAGGCATCGGTAAAAATATTCGCCAAACACAGGATAATTATGATAAAGCGCTCAACAAACTATCCACGGGCAGGGGCAACCTGGTGGTCACTGCCGACAAGATCAAAAAATTAGGCGCCAGGGCGGATAAGCAGATCGATCAGAAATACCTGCCGGTATACGAAACAGATTGATCTAAATCTATTTGATCACCATCTGCTGGCTCATCACCATCTGCACTTTGCCTTTCATACTTACATTTTGTTGCGGCATTGGCCTAATGTAGGTCATATTTACGGTTTCGTTCATGCTTTCGGTGCAGTGCATGCCAATGTCGTACACAAATTTGCCCGTACCGGTGCCTTTAACTTCTATGCCGCCATTGCCTTTATCCGTAGTTGCAGCAATATCCATATGAAATGTAGCCTTACCACCAACGATAGCTAACAATTTATAGGTTACTTTCATCGTCATCTTGGCCTCAATTCCCGGAACAGGTACATCTGTATCTATATCCTGCGCAAAGCTGTCGCCAACTTTTATCGGCACTTTCGGGAATTCAACATTTGCATCGATAGTTTTGATCAGCCCATTTATAACCTTCCTGGCCGAATCTGTGAGTGTTTTTCCGTGTAGACCCTCCAGCGTTAGTTTACCATTTATGCTGTACCTACCGTAAATTATATCGTCTGTTCCTGTAATAGGTAGCGGAGTAGCAACATCGTTCACGATCATTTTAGGTGCACTTTGCTTAAGGTTAAGCGTAAATGGGACCTCATGGTTCAAATTATAGTTACGGGTCTTTAAGTCCGATGTGATATTGGTTTCCACCTGCATAACCACCGGTAATTTAGCCCCGCTCGCTTTTATCTGTTTTAGCGTAACCGAATCAGCCTTATAATCCATATCCATATTCATGGTCATTTTTGTTGAGGCCGAATAGGTATGGAAGGGCAGATATTTTATCTTAAACAAAACTGCGCTTTGTGCTTTTAATGATACTGTTAAAGCACAAAGCGCAGCAAAAACAAGTATTTTCTTCATTAAATCTATTTAATGGTTGTTTGCATATCCATCTTCATTTTCATCTTCATGGCCATGTTTTTATCGCCGGTGGGTATAGACATGTTCATATCCATATTTTGAATATAATGCGTTGGGTAATTGGCTGCAATATCGTACTCCATGGTTCCGTTGCCACCCCCTGTCATGTGCATTGCGACAGGCATACTTTTGCCTGCGGCCGCGTTCATATCCATATTGTAATTAGTATCAAAGTTAGCCTTGCCGTCCGATATCGAAATCAATTTATAGATCACCTTGATATCCGCTTTCATACCTGTACCCATCATTGGCATATTGAAAGGCATGCTTTGCTCAAAGGTATCTCCAATTTTCATAGGCTTATCCGGAAATTTAAGGTTGTTTTGAAAGCCTTCCACCATTTTGTTCATAACCGTTTTTAGCGAATCATTCATGGCCATCCCGGGTATCGAATCTATACGAGGCCATCCATCCACAGCACATTTGCCGTACATAGTAGGTATAGCAGCATTAACAGACGCCGGCATAGGTGTTGTTTTACCATTAACCGTCATGGTTGAAGGAGACATTTGCATGCTCATGCTAAGCGGAAACTCCTTCTTGCTATTAACACTGCCTGTTTTCATTTCCATTTTCATGCCCATCTCCATCTGCATTTTTTGAGAACCGGCACTTGCGTTTTGAGGGGCGCCTTCAACATCCATGTCCATATTCATTTTCATATTTAATGAATACTGATGATCAGGAAGCGTCTTCATTTTGAACAGCACTTCATTTTGCGCGTTAACTGTTAGGCTTGCCACAAGCAGCAAAGCCGGAATGATAAATATCTTTTTCATGTGAGGGTGTTTTACCTCTTTAAACTTATGAAAATATCTACATATATGAAACCCGTTATTTAACGGTAATACCAGTTTGATACATTGAGAAGATGTTAGAGCTACCGTTCATGGTCAGTTTACCGTTTTGCGTAGTAAAATTGAGCTTCAAACTGTTTTGGTACAATCGGAAGAAGCCATACTGCATATCGTAAAATATATGCCCGTTACCGGTACCTCTTATTTCCATATCGCCCTGTTCGGTATGTGTTTTAAGCATCGCCGTTTGGCTCACGTCAAAAAAGGCGGCATTATTTTTTGTGCTGATGAGTTTATAAACCGTATGAATGTTTATGGTTATCATTTTGCCTGATACCGGCATGTTGATTTGTCCATCCTGGGTAAAAGTATCGCCGGGTTTCAATCGCTTATCCGGAAAATCAATTAAGATACCATTCACCAAGGTCAATATTACCTTTTTCAAACTATCGGTAAGCTTAGGGTATTTCAAGCTGTCGATTTTAAAAATATCATGTGCAAATCCCCCCAAAAATTTTTTTAATTTTAAGGAATCCGCCGCCTCACCCATCTCTTCGTTATTGAGCTTCCTGGTATTTTCTGAGTTTAGAAACAGGACATTCCCCGAAAAAAATTTTGGATTTTCAGACCCTGTGGTTATCGTGTACTTCAGGTTGGTTTTGTTTTGCAACACAATAGGCAACTGTGCCACCGGCAATTTATCCAGTTCTGCCTTATCACCTGTAAAATCAACCGACGTAACCGAATTGACCGTTTGGGTGATAGTATAAGTTAAGCCGGGCAGATATTTCATTTTGAATATTGCTCCCTGCTGCGCGAAATTTTTACCGCTAACAAAAAGAAAGATCAAAATGAAATATACCTTTTTCATCAGAACAAATTACTCACGCTTTATGGAGCTGGGGGACTAAAAGCGTTCCAACCCTGTGCTTTCAACTGATGTACATTGCCGCTTTTGCTGATCAGATTACAACCGGCTGAAACTTCGGTAATATGACCGATAATGCTGATATCCACATCGTGGGCTATTTTTTCGTAATCGGCCTGTTTAATAGTGAAAAGCAATTCGTAATCTTCACCGCCGCTTAAAGCGCAAACAGTAGGGTCGAGGTTAAACTCACGCGCGGTTTCATAAGTCATCGGGTCTATAGGTATCTTCTCTTCGTAAATATTACAGCCCTTGTTGCTTTGTTTACAGATGTGCAAAACCTCGGATGCCAAACCGTCCGACACATCGATCATTGCTGTTGGCACCACATTGATCTTTTTCAATAGGTCAACAATATCTCTTCTGGCCTCGGGTTTTAACTGGCGCTCCACAATATAATCCTTGCCTTCCAGGTCGGGTTGGATATTTGGATTTTCTAAAAACACCAGTTTTTCACGCTCCAACAATTGTAAACCAACATAAGCGCCGCCCAAATCACCCGATACACAGATCAGGTCGCCTTCGTTAGCTGTAGTGCGATAAGCGATATCTTTTTCATCAGCATAACCAATACTGGTTACACTAATTACCAGGCCCTGTTTTGATGAAGTAGTGTCACCGCCAATCAAATCAACATTATATTTTTCGCAAGCCAGTAATATACCCGAGTATAGTTCTTCAACGGCTTCGAGCGGGAAACGGCTTGAAAAACCCAACGAAACAGTAACCTGTGTAGGGTTTGCGTTCATAGCGTAAATATCGCTCAGGTTAACTTGTATAGCTTTATAACCCAGGTGTTTAAGCGGCGTATAAGCTAAATCGAAATGTATGCCTTCCAGCAACATATCGGTAGATACCAATACCTGCTTATCCTTAAAATTTAAAACAGCCGCATCGTCGCCAACACCTTTTACCGTAGTTTTCTGGTTTAGTTTGATGTTTTTGGTTAAATGGTCAATCAAACCAAATTCGCCTAATTGTGCTATTTCTGTTTTTTCTTTATTATCAAACATCGACCGTTGATTTAAATGATTATATGATCTCGCTGATTAGAATAAAAAATGAGATAAGGTGAAATCAGCGTAATCACACAAATCAAAAACAAAAATCAGCGGTCAAAGGCCGAGTTGTGCTGAAATTTCCAGCATCCTTTCTATCGGTTTAACCGCTTTTTCAATAATATCCGCGGGTACAAATATCTCCGGCTGTTCGTTTTTCATACACAGGTACAATTTTTCGAGCGTATTCCGCTTCATGTGCGGGCAATCATTACAAGCACAATTATTGTTAGGCGGCGCAGGGATGAATATTTTATCCGGGTTTTCTTTTTGCATCTGGTGTAAAATGCCCGATTCGGTAGCTACAATAAACTCTGTATCCGGGTTTTTACCGGCATATTTTAACAAACCGGTGGTCGAACCGATATAATCGGCCATTTCCAGGATGATATCTTCACATTCAGGATGTGCCAATAACTTGGCCTGAGGATGGCGCTCTCTTAGACGGGTAATTTTTTCACGGGAAAATATCTCGTGCACCATACAGGCGCCATTCCACAATACCATATCGCGGCCGGTACGCTTCATTACATATTTACCCAAATTTTTATCCGGCCCGAAGATGATCTTCTGATCCTTTGGTAAACTTTCCACAATCTGTACCGCGTTGCTCGATGTGCAAACAATATCACTTAAAGCTTTCAGTTCGGCAGTACAGTTTACATAGGTGATCACCAGGTGATCAGGATGCTGCTCTTTAAACTTTTTAAACAAATGCGGCGGGCAACTGTCGGCTAAACTGCAGCCTGCTTTAGCATCCGGCAACAACACCTTTTTTGTTGGTGATAATATCTTGGCAGTTTCTGCCATAAAATGCACGCCTGCGAAAACAATAATATCGGCATCAGTTTTAGCGGCTTGTTGCGATAAGCCTAAACTATCGCCAATATAATCGGCAATATCCTGTATATCGGGTTCCTGGTAATAATGTGCCAGTATAACCGCGTTCTTTTCTTTTTTTAACTTTTCTATTTCTTCAAACAGATCAAGTGTCGGATCAATTTTTTCTTCCACGTATCCTTTAGCGCTTATTTCTTCAAAAGTATCCATTATCAACGGTACAATAAATTACAATATTTTTTAAATAAAAGAAAGCTATTACTTGTTAGGGTGTTAGTTATGTGCAAAAGTAGGGATACAAAAACTTGAAAAAGTTGTTTGTAATAATTTATTAACATTTAATTCATACTCTGGTAACCTTATCTTACTGATTTACTGACTACTTTATTTAGCTGATAAAACTTTTAAAACTTTTATGTGAATTAAATGTGTTGTAGGAAAATGTTTGTATCCTCTGAAAAGCGGCTGACAAGTCGCTGAGAAATTTCTCATTTTGTGTCAGCAAAAGGTAGTTATTAACCAATTTAAAAATTATCCATTTTTTACAGACGCAAAATTAACATCTTTATAGGGTCTTATTAACACCGCAGATTTTTTTATACATTTTACTGATAATTGATGGAAAGAAATGTTGATTTCCTGGTAATAGGTTCGGGCATTGCCGGTTTAAGTTTTGCACTTAAAGCCGCAAAACACGGTAAAGTACTGATTGTTACAAAATCGAATGAAGATGAATCGAACACCAAATATGCACAAGGGGGCGTCGCCGTGGTTGTGGATAAAAAGGAAGATTCATTTGAAAAGCATATTGAAGACACTTTAATCGCCGGCGATGGGTTGTGTGATGCCCATGTGGTAGAGATTGTAGTTAAAGAAGGACCGGAGCGAATACAGGAGATTATAGACTACGGTACCAATTTCGATAAAACTAATCAGGGCTTGTTTGATCTGGCTAAAGAAGGCGGCCATTCTGAGTTTCGTGTACTACATTATAAGGATATTACCGGTTTTGAAATTGAGCGCGCTTTATTAGAGCAGATTCATCAAAACCCAAATATTGAAATGTTGACGCATTATTTTGCAGTTGATCTGATCACCCAGCATCATTTGGGCGACTTTGTGGATAAATCATCTACGGATATTAACTGCTACGGTATTTATGCTTTTAACACAGAAACCAGTACTGTCGAAAAGATATTATCGAAAGTAACCGTGATGGCTTCCGGTGGTGCAGGCCATATCTATAGTATTACTACTAATCCAACAATAGCTACCGGCGATGGGGTTGCTATGGTTTATCGGGCAAAAGGAAAAGTTAGGAATATGGAGTTTATCCAATTCCATCCAACAGCTTTATATAATCCGGGTGATTATCCTTCCTTTTTAATCTCTGAAGCAGTGCGTGGGTTTGGTGGTGTATTAAAAAGACGTGATGGTGAAGAATTTATGCAGGAGTATGATGAACGTAAATCCCTGGCGCCACGGGATATCGTTGCCCGTGCCATAGATGCTGAAATGAAGAAATCTGGCGAGGATTTTGTTTATCTGGATATTCGTCATCGCAGTAAAGCCGATATATTAGCGCATTTTCCAAATATATATGCCAAGTGTTTAGATATCGGTATTGATATGACCAGGGATATGATCCCGGTTTCGCCGGCATGCCACTATATGTGTGGTGGTATTATGGTGGATGATGTGGGCCGATCGTCAATTTTGCGCTTATATGCCTGTGGCGAATGTTCATCAACAGGCTTGCATGGCGCTAACAGATTGGCTTCCAATTCGTTGTTAGAGGCTCTGGTTTTTGCACATCGTATTTATGAAGATGCTGTCAAACAATATCAGACGAATGTTATTCCGGATAACATACCTGATTGGGATGAAAACGGTGTACAATTATCTAACGAAGATATTCTGGTTACACATAACATCCGCGAAATGCAGAAAGTGATGAACGACTATGTAGGTATCGTTCGTTCTGATTTTCGTTTGGAAAGGGCTATGCGCCGTTTGCGTCTGTTATATGAGGAAACAGAAGAGTTTTATAAGAAAACGAAGGTTTCTGTAAAACTATGCGAGCTGCGGAACTTGATTCAGGTATCGTATATCGTTATCAAATCGGCTATGATGCGTAAGGAGAGCAGGGGCTTACATTATACTACTGATTATCCGGAGCATCAACAAGTATTGGAAGATACCGTATTGAGATAAATAAGCAGAGCGGGAAACGGGGCTCGAACCCGCGGCCTTCAGTTTGGGAAACTGATGCTCTACCAGCTGAGCTATTCCCGCTTTTAATAGTGCTAAAGTATAAAATAATTACAAAACAATGCCACTAATACTACCCGTAAAAGATAAAAACCCCGCCTGGGGAAATGATTGTTTTATTGCTGAAAATGCTACCATAGTTGGCGATGTGTTGATGGGCGATAATTGTTCGGTTTGGTTTAATGCCGTTATCCGTGGCGATGTAAATTATATTAAAATTGGTAACAACACCAATATACAGGATGGTGCCGTGATACATGCAACTTATCTGCGTGCTGCTACAACTATTGGTAATAATGTGTCGATAGGACATAATTCATTGATACATGGGTGTACGCTGCACGATCATGTTTTAGTAGGCATGGGCGCTATTGTGATGGATCATGCCGATATACAGGAATTTGTAATTATTGGCGCAGGCTCGGTTGTACTGGAAAAAACAGTTTGCGAGTCCGGTTATCTTTATGCCGGGTCGCCTGCCAAGAAAATAAAACCATTGACCGACGAACAAAAAGAATTACTCAAAAAACTGCCCAATAATTATATTATGTACTCAGGATGGTTTAAGGATTAGGTATTTCCTTTGGGATACTGATATCTTCCTCTATCTCAAAATTTGTTCTTAACGGGATAGTTTTGTTATATAACCAGATGTTTTCGGGCTGAATATTTTGCTTAATATTTCCTGTATCCCATTTACCATTTTTATTTGCATCATAAATAACCCTGACCTTGTATTTTCCAACGGGGTAACGTGAATATACTATAGGTTCATTTTTACTGATTGAGGTACTTTTAATTTCTATATCATTATCATTTAGTAGTTGAACCAGGTAATTTTTGGCACCACTACTATCCGGAAGTGTGATATGTAAAGTAAGCTGGCTATAGTTTTCTATTTTATCTAAGGAAAACTGTTTTTTGAGTAGAGGGCTGCGATCACCGTAAATATCTGTAAATGTACCAACGTTAAAGGCCAAAGCATAATTTCTTCCTGGACGGAGGCGGTATTTCAGACTAAACTTTTTCAGATCATTAGGATCGCGTTGTACGGTAAAATCATTTACTTCAATACTATCCTCTGTCATAATAATTCGCGATTGATCCAGCGATTCAATTGGATAATTGGAAGTAAATACAAGATCCGTTCCGGGCCTAAGCCTGTCAGTGGTGGTATTATATTGTAGTGCTATAATACGTTTGTAAGTATCTTTTTTACTACGTTTTAAAGTAAGTGTATCCAATGGCTTATCCTTATCTAAAAATGAAACTTTGACAGAATCAAAGCTCATATCTTTCAGATAAATGCGTGCTGTATCGCCGGTAGGTGTAAAATCAACGATCTTTGCAGAATCAAGTTTTGGGTTTAATATGCGTACCCCAGGATTCGGTATCGGTTTATTAAAAATAAAAAATAACTTACCGTCATTATCTATTTTTCGCTCCAGCAGCCTTAACCTAGGGGGTATTTGTTTAAACAAGGTAAGCTGTAAGTTTGTGGTATCTCTTTTCAGATGGACGATATCTTTTTTAAAAGCTACAAGCTCATCATCGTTATCGTAGATTTTGTTTGGCGATTTTTCCATCAGGGCGTAAATTTTATAATCACCCGCCTTTAAGTTACTCAAAGCAAAATTGCCGGCCGAATCCGTAGTGGTATATATGGCCGGTTTATGTTTTCCCCATGAAGTATCTCGTTGTAATGGAAAAAGCATTACGGTTACATCTTTCTCTTTTTTCTGAGTTTGTACGTTAGTTACCGACCCGCTGATCTTCAAGGAATCGATCATTGGGCCGGTTGAGAAAACATACGTAAAATTTTTTAGGATGTTTCCTTCGTTCACATCCGCGATGGCCTTACCAAAGTTGATCACATATGTTGTATTTTTTTGAAGCGTGTCCTTCAGTTTGATCACTAAACTTTTGTTCTTAATGTTATACTCAGGTTGCTTGTTTACATCCGGACTGAGAGTGATCTCCTGGTAAACATTGTTGAGCTTAAAGTACTCATCAAAATCCAGCTGAATAATTTTTGCATTGAAATTTCTGGTTGGGTTTGGAGGAGTTGCCTTTAACAATTTCGGCGGAGTACGGTCACGTGGGCCGCCCATGGGCCTTTGTATGTTGGCGCAACCAAATAGTACCGAAATAGCTATAAAACCTGATAAAATTTGCAGTAAAAAGAGTGATCTTGGATTTGAGGTCATTTTTAGCCTTTATAAACTACTTTTTGTTTTTTATGAAGCTTGATATTAAAAATTCAAAATAATGTGTTTAATCGAATATTTTATAAATATCTGTATATCAATAATTTAACTATTATTTTGAAACATGGATCATCAAAACTGAAATATCTGATGGCGAAACCCCCGAAATGCGTGATGCCTGTCCTAAAGTGCGGGGTTTGATGCGCATCAGTTTTTCACGGGCTTCTTTTGATAGCGATACCAATTGATGATAGTTGAACTCCGGATTGATCTCCTTGTCTTCCATTTTTTTCATCTTAGCTACGATCTCCATTTCTTTTTCAAAATAAGCTTCGTACTTAATTTTTATTTCAGCTTGCTCAATAGTCTCTTTATCATAACTCGTAAGCAACTCATCCAGCGCTGTATCAGCTTTACGTAAATCGGTAAAACCAACTTGAGGCCTGCTGATTAAGTTGAAGAGCTTAACGTTTTGCGTTACTGGCGATGTTTCTAATTCTTCTAATAAACCATTCACCTCACTCATGCCTATGCTTTTTTCGCGGGTGAACTTTACGATGTCATCACTATCTTTAATTTTCTTATCTACTTTAGCAAGACGCTCATCGCTGATCAAGCCTAGCTCATGGCCAATTGGTGAGAGGCGTATATCAGCATTATCCTGGCGCAGCAGCAAGCGATGTTCTGCTCTTGAAGTAAACATACGATAAGGTTCTTCGGTACCTTTAGTTACCAGGTCGTCAATTAAAACACCAATGTACGATTCTGACCTTTTCATAATCAGTTCGTGTTTATCATTAATTTTTTGGTGTGCGTTAATGCCTGCAATCAAGCCTTGCGAAGCTGCTTCTTCATACCCTGTAGTGCCGTTGATCTGTCCTGCGAAGAAAAGGTTTGATATCAACTTGGTTTCTAAAGTCAATCCCAATTGTATAGGAGGAAAATAATCATATTCGATAGCATAACCAGGACGAAACATTCGGGCATTTGCAAAACCTGGTATTTGTATCAAAGCTTTATATTGTACATCCTCAGGTAATGAGGTTGAAAAACCATTTACATAGATTTCACAGGTGTCCCAGCCTTCGGGTTCAACAAATATTTGGTGACGGTCGCGCTCGGCAAAGCGGTTTATTTTATCTTCTATTGATGGACAATAACGGGGACCTAAACCTTTAATTCTACCGGTAAACATAGGCGAACGCTCGAAGCCTTCTTTCAAAGTTTCGTGTACGTTGCTATTGGTATAAGTTATCCAGCAGCAACGTTGGTCTTGCTTTTGCTTAACATCAGTGAAAGAAAAGCGGCCCCGTTCCTCATCTCCCCACTGCTCTTCCATTAAACTATAATTTAACGAACGGCCATCGATACGGGGTGGGGTGCCGGTTTTCATACGGCCAGCCTCGAAACCTAAGCTCACCAACTGCTCAGTTATACCGGTTGCTGCACGCTCGGCAGTACGGCCACCACCCATGCGCTTTTCGCCAATATGAATAACACCATTGAGGAAGGTGCCATTGGTTAACACAACGGCATCGGCCTCGATTTCGATTCCTAAAGATGTTTTAACACCACAAACCGTATTGTTTTTGATGATCAGCGAACTTACCATATCCTGCCAAAAATCGACGTTTGGCGTACGTTCAAGCGCTAAACGCCATTCTTCAGCAAAACGTTTACGATCATTTTGCGTACGCGGGCTCCACATTGCAGGCCCTTTTGAGCGATTGAGCATCCTGAATTGGATACTGGTTTTATCAGAGATAATACCCGAATAACCACCCAAAGCATCTATTTCGCGAACAATTTGACCTTTAGCCACACCGCCCATAGCCGGGTTACAACTCATTTGAGCAATAGTCTCCATGTTCATGGTGATCAACAGCACGCTCGAGCCAAGGTTCGCTGCTGCCGCTGCTGCCTCACAACCGGCATGGCCGGCACCTACCACAATTACATTATACTTCTTAAACATCTTTATCTGGTATGTTCCACGTGGAACATTACAAAATTACTTATTCTAATTTTCGCTCCGATGTTCCACGTGGAACATTCTTAAATAATGACACTACTGCAACCATTGCCCATATCGCTTCGAGTATCACAAAAGGATAAAACCTGATAAGGTAAGATGACAGGCAGCACAACCCCGCACCAACTATATTGGATATGATATAGTAATAGCTGCTGGCTGATACCTTTTTGTTCAGATTTAAAAAGAACGCAACGAGTAGTATAATTACACCTGTTGTTGCAATGATATCGGGAGTGCTCATGCCTCGCTCATCTCCGTCAGTTCCAGCCAACGCGTGGTTTTATCTTCCAGTTCCTCGTTTAGGTCGGAGATCTTATCTGCCAGGTAAGCTAGTTCTTCATGGCTGGTTATACCCGAATTCAACTCTTCAGTAAACGTTTTTACTTCATTCTCTATATGTGCGATACGTTTTTCCAGCTCCTCCATTTCCTTTTGCTCCTTAAAATTAAGCTTGCTTTTTTTAGGTACAGGTGCTGGAGCGATAGGTTTTTTAGCCTCTTCAGTAGCCTTTTTCTTGGCCAAAGCTTTGGCTTCCTCCAACTCAAAGCGGTACGACGAATAGTTACCATTATATATTCTCAGGTTGCCATCGCCTTCCAATATAAATAACTGATCGGTTAATTTATCCAGTAAATACCTGTCGTGCGTTACTAAAACCAGCACGCCGGTATAATTAGTCAGGAAATCTTCCAGCACATTCAACGTATCAATATCCAAATCGTTAGTCGGCTCATCCAGTATCAAAAAGTTTGGGTTCTGCATCAGGATGTGCATCAACTGTAAACGCTTCCTTTCGCCACCGCTTAGTTTGGATATAAACCCATGCTGTTTGGCAGGAGGGAACAGAAACTGGGTAAGCAACTGTGATGCAGTGATGGTTTTACCATCGGCCATTAAAATGTACTCGGCCACATTTTTAACCACGTCTATTACCCGGTCTGTTTCTTTAAAAACAATACCTCCCTGGTGAAAATAACCCATCACCGTGGTTTCGCCTTTAACAATAGTACCACTATCGGGTTTCAAAGCCCCTGTTATCATATTCAGATAAGTAGATTTCCCGCTGCCGTTTTTGCCGGCCAACCCGATACGATCGCCTTTTTTAAAGGTATAGCTAAAGTTGTTGATGAGTGTTTTACCATTAAAACCTTTGGTTAAATGCTCAATCTCCATGATCTTGTTACCTTGCCGGGCCGATTTCATACTCAACTCAACTTTCTGTAGCGGACCTGCATTTTTGGTTTTATCTTCCAACTCGTAAAAGGCATTGATCCGCGCCTGCGATTTGGTACCCCTCGCCTGTGGTTGCCTGCGCATCCATTCCAACTCTTTTCTTAATAAATTGGAGTTCTTTTGAAACTGCGCTGCATCGGTAGCTTCACGTTCGGCTTTCTTCTCCAGGTAATAGCCGTATTTGCCGTTGAAATTAAAAATCTTGCCGCGCTCTATCTCAATGATCTCGTTACACACATTATCCAAAAAGTAACGATCGTGCGTAACCAGCAAAATCGTTTTATTGCCTTCAGTCAATAAACTTTCCAGCCATTCAATGGTATCGATATCTAAATGGTTGGTCGGCTCATCCAAAACGTATATCTCCGGATCGGATATCAGCAACTGAGCTAATGCCAAACGTTTCTTTTGCCCGCCCGATAGCGTATCTATCTTCTGCTCCAGGTGATGAATATCCAACCGGCCTAAAATGGTCTTGATATTATGCTCGTACTCCCAGGCATCATTGTTACTTATTTCCTCGGTGATCTTCTCGATGGCTTCGTAGTTATCTGGATCATCTTCCAGTAACTCTTCATACCGGCGTATCAACTGCTGCTGTACATTGTCCGACTGGAATATAAAATCACTGATGGTCGCATCTTTTGGAAACTGCGGATCCTGCTCCAGGTAACCCAACTTCAACTCCTTGCTTCGCACAACCTTACCTTCAACAGGTAAAAACTGGCCAGCCAATAATTTTAATAAGGTGGATTTACCTGCACCATTAGCGCCAACCAATGCCACACGCCTGCCACGGTTTATGCCAAAAGTTAACTGACGAAACAGCCAGGTATCGTTAAAAGAATGGCCCAGATTTTCTGCTGATATATAAGTACTCACCGTATTTTTTTAATTTTAAGTTCGTTACCTGACAATTAGTCTGATTTTGATGTTTTAAAAACGCCTCCTACAGCTAATAATTGCCAAATAATAGTGCAAAAGTACGGATTTTTAAATTATGGTATTAAAATTGTATGTTACAACATATAATTAAGAAAAGGATCAAAAAATGAAAAAAGTATTGCACCCTGCTAACGAACGCGGGTATAACGACATCGGCTGGTTAAAAGCTAATTTCTCATTCAGTTTTGCCGGATATTATGATCCTGCAAAAGTGCATTTTGGAGCATTGCGTGTATTGAACGATGATTATATAGCGCCTGCAATGGGTTTTGGTATGCACCCGCATGATAATATGGAAATCATCACCGTAGTATCAAAAGGAGCGTTGGAGCATAAGGACAGCATGGGTAATGTGGGTATCATCAAGGCTGGCGAGGTACAGGTTATGTCGGCGGGGACAGGTATTATGCACTCTGAATATAATCCGTCCAAAACTGAAGAAACGAACTCGTTTCAGATATGGATCTTCCCGAAAGAAAAGAACATCACACCTCGTTACGACCAAAAAAGCTTTACCGGTGCGATGGTCCAAAACGAATTGACTACATTGATAGACGGCGATAAAACGACCGAAGCCTTGTGGATCAACCAGGATTCGCGCTTAAGCATGGGTAATTTTGATGCCGGTAAAACCATAGCATATAAAATGCAATATGAAGGCAGTGGAGCTTATGTTTTTGTGATAGATGGCTCGGTTGAGATAGACGGTACTACATTAAATAAACGCGATGCGATAGGCGTTTCAGATACAGAAACTTTCAGCATCAATACTACCACACCGGCAACTATATTGATTATAGAAGTACCGATGTTTTAACATTTACTTTTAGTTTAATTTAAAGGGAGATTGAAAACAATCTCCCTTTTGTTTGTTATAACATATTAATTAACAGCAATTAATATGGCAGACGAGGCCTTACCCGGTTATAAACGCTGGCTGGAAGATACCGGCGACCAGGTGGATTTTTTTGCATCATTTTTCCGGAATTTGTTCAGAGGCGGGTTCGAATGGTCGGAGTTTGTGCGCCAATGCTACGAAATGGGCTATAAATCGCTTACCCTGGTAGGTGTAACCTCGTTTATTATGGGTGTGGTTCTTACCCTGCAGTCAAGGCCTACGCTGGTTAAATTTGGCGCCGATAGCATGCTTCCGCTAATGGTTTGTGTATCTATCGTTCGCGAGATAGGCCCGGTTATTACGGCTATTATCTGCGCCGGCAAACTATCCTCGGGCATAGGTGCCGAACTGGGCAGCATGAAGGTTACCGAGCAGATAGATGCAATGGATGTTTCGGGTGCCAACCCCATGCAGTACCTGGTGGTTACCCGCATACTCGCCACTACGTTTATGATCCCTTTATTAACTATGATAGGTGATGTTATAGCCCTATTTGGCGGTTTTGTGGCCGTTAACCTGGCCGATAGCACCAGCTGGACCTTATATTTCAACAAGTGCGTCAATTCTATCACATTCGTTGATTTGCTGCCTGCTTTTGTTAAAACCATTTTCTTTGGTTTCGCAGTGGGTTTTGTAGGTTGTTATAAAGGCTATAACTCCAATAGTGGTACCGAAAGTGTAGGTAAAGCAGCCAACTCGGCCGTGGTTAACGCTTCGCTGTGGATTTTTTTTCTGGATGTGCTTGCTGTACAGATAACCCAATTATTGTTTTATTAAGATGAGCACCGCCGTGAAACAGGCTGATAGGGCCAACCACAAATCACCCGATGCAACCGAAACGGTTGTAGAGATGCAGAACGTGCACAAAAGCTTCGATGGAAACGATGTATTAAAAGATATCAGCCTTAAGCTTCGCCGCGGCGAAAACCTGGTTATCCTCGGCCGCTCCGGGCAGGGTAAATCTGTCACTATCAAGTGTATAGTAGGCATGCTTACGCAGGACGAAGGTGCGGTAACTGTTTTGGGCGAAGACGTGGCCGAACTGAACGATAAAGAACTAAAAGAACTGCGTATTAAAGTGGGTTTCCTGTTTCAAAGCGGGGCTCTGTACGATTCGATGACTGTGCGCGAGAACCTCGAGTTTCCGTTAACACGTGTTTTAAAAATACGAGATCAGGACGAAATTGATCAGCGGGTAACCGAGGTTTTAGATTCGGTAGGTCTGGCTGATGCTATCGATAAGATGCCATCAGAATTATCGGGAGGGATGCGCAAACGTGTTGGCCTGGCTCGTACGCTTATTGTACACCCGGAAATTATGTTGTATGACGAGCCGACAACAGGTTTGGATCCGATCACCTCGCGCGAGATTAGCGACCTGATATTGCAGATGCAGAAAAAATACAAAACGTCATCTATCATCATCACGCACGATATGGAATGTGCCGAAATTATCGCCGATCGCATGCTGGTGCTTAGCGAAGGCAAGTTTATAGCCGAAGGCACCTATAAAGAACTCGAAAAATCGGATAATGAATTTGTAAGATCGTTTTTTAACTAAAAAAATATGAGAACCACAGCCTCACAAAAACTCAAAATAGGAATATTTACCACCCTTGGGCTGGTTATCCTGTTTGTTGCTATATTTTTAATAGGGAGCCAAAAAAACCTTTTCAGTTCAACCTATACGCTGCGGGGCGTATTTAAAAACGTTGGAGGGTTACAGGTAGGCAATAATGTTCGGCTGGCAGGTATCAACGTGGGTATTGTAGAAGGTATTAACCTGTTGACGGATACTTCAGTACAGGTAGACCTTACTTTGAACAGCAGTTTTAAAAAGTTTGTTAAAACGGATGCAAGGTTGTCTATCAGTACCGATGGGTTTATAGGCGACAAGCTTGTTATTATCAGCCCCGGCGGTGCCAATACCACGGCCACCGCACAGGATGGACAAATGTTAGCAACTGTGCCACCTATAGATGTAGATAAAATTATCGCCAAAGCTACAACCATAATCAGCAATGCGTCTGATCTGACGGGTGACCTTTCAGAAATCGTAGCTAAAATCAATCACGGCCAGGGCAGCATAGGGCGCTTGCTAAATAACGATAAAATGGCTAAAGACATGGAAAGAACCGTGAAAGAAGCCAAAAATACCATGAGTTCGGTAAAGACAACTACCGGTACGCTTAATGAAGATTTAAAGGCTGCACAACATAACTTTTTGCTGAAGGGCTTCTTTAAGAAAAAACAAAAGGCGAAGGAAGACTCGATAAAAAAAGCCAGGGAGGCGGCTGAAAAAGCTAAAGAAGCCACAGATACTACAAAGAAAAAACGCAAAGGATTTTTAGGCCTGGGCGGCAAGGGATAGTTGTTTAATTGTTGATTTGGGCATCCGGCGATCTGCCGGGTGCTTTTATGATTTTGTATTACCGCTAACCTGCGTAGGCTCATCATACTGATGAATAACCGTTTGCGTAGGGAAGGCAAAATCACCGTGGTTTTGCTGAACGATTTCGATGATCTTAAAGTTGATCTCCTCTTTGATCTTCAGATAGGGGTTATAATCCATCATCTCGATATAATACAACACCTGCAGATCTAACGACGAAGCGCCAAAAGTTTCGAAGGTAACGATGGCATCGTTATTGGTTTTCGGGTGCGAATCGATAAAATCGGTTATCTGTTTAGCGATAGCTTTGATATCATCAACCGGTGTGCTGTAGGTCAACCCCACATCAAAACGTATACGGCGATAATTACGCACGGTCATGTTTTCCAGCGGTGAGTCGATCATTTTTTTATTGGGCATGGTTACCAGGCTTTTTTCGGCCGTGCGGATGCGCGTGCTGCGAAAACCTACTTTTTCTACCGTGCCTTCAATACCGTTTATCTTTACAAAATCGCCCACCACAAAGGGTTTATCTACAAATATGGTGAACGAGCCCAGCAGGTTTTCCAAACTTTCTTTAGCGGCCAAAGCGATAGCGATACCACCGATACCCAGGCCGGTTATTAAAGTCAGCACATTGATCTCGAACACATAACCCAGTATCACAAAGAAGGCGATGGTAATAGTAGTGATCTTAACCAGTTCCTTAACAAAAGGAACCAGCTGGTCGTCCTCCTTCGATTCGGTAAGCGAGGCGCGGTAAGCAAAAACATGCGCCACATAATCGATGATACGGAGAATGATCCAGAACAAAGAGAATAGCATCAACAACAGAAACAGCTTATCAATAACCTCGATAAGCGTAATGCTGGTTACTTTCGTCACCTTGTCCACCACGCTTTTACGCTCAAAAATAACCTGGGTAAAAGGATAATTAAGCTGGTTAATGGCCAGGTAAATGAGGTTAAGGCTGATAAAGAAATGTACCGGTTTAATGAGCAACTCGGCAAACACGGCGGCGTTTACCTCTTTTCCGAATCGCCCGAAAAGCATCAACAAAAATTTGCTGATCCATCGCGAAAAGATCTTTTTAAAACACAGCCAAAGCAACAATATGCCCACAAAAAGCAGATAGCTTTTTACGGTATTGCCCATAAACAAGGTGTTAAAAAAGGCGGTGTCCATGGTGTGATGTACTGATATGCGCTAAGGTAATAAAAGCTGCGGGTAGCCCAAACAAAAAAACCTCCCTGAAAAACAGGAAGGCTCTTTTTATATCTTAATGATAAATTAAACCCTTTTTGACTTAATGCGGGCTGCTTTACCGGTAAGGGCACGCAGGTAGAACAGTTTAGCACGGCGTACTTTACCGTTGCTGTTCACTTCAATTTTATCAATGTTTGGCGAGTTGATAGGGAAAATACGCTCAACACCGATACCGTTTGATACTTTACGTACGGTAAATGTTTCGGTAGCGCCGGCGCTGTTACGTTGTATAACCACACCTTGGTAAACCTGGATACGTTCCTTGTTACCTTCCCTGATTTTATAGTGTACACTGATGGTATCGCCTGATTTAAATGCAGGGAACGCCTTTTTTTCTATTGATTGCTCTTCAACAAATTTTACTAAATCCATGATTTTTAGCTCTTAAAGTCGATTTTTAACCCGTAAAAATCGGACTGCAATAATAGAGATTTTTTTTTGTTTAAAAAAGAGATATTTAAAATTTTCCACAATTGTAATGATATTCACAAAAATGATGGTAAAAATCTTTAGTAATAGATTGTTCGGCTGATAATAATCATAAGTGTTTTGAGGGTGGATAGTCATATATAGGGTAATGATATATAGAATGAATTTAGATGGAAGAAAATAAGTTGGGCGTTGCCTTCGGCCAGGCTATCCGCTCATACGCCTTCAGGCCTTATCCACGAGGCCGGTATCAGCTCCTATCCTTAACGCAATCTTATTGGTCAGAAAGCAACACCCGTAATACGGGGTCATCCTTAACCCGGTTAAATAAGGTATAAATGGCAATCTGGTCCTGCTTCGACGGTACGACGAAACTTTTGCCATTAAACAAAACCGATTGAGGATCACTGATCTGATCCCTTAACAATACCCAACCGGTAACAGTATTCACTTCCAGATCGCCCATTACCTCGATATCAAACCCCTGAAAATTATATTTGCTGAACCTGGAGCGAAATTTTTCATTGGCCCTTACATCGGTATCCACACGATATGATGCAAGAACGGCCTCAATTTCGGCAGTTGTGGCCTTATCCGCCAGGATATCGATATCGTTCGGCGCGACGGAGTGCCCGCTTAAATACAAACTCGAAGTACCGATGATCATCCAGTCGCCTTTTACGCAATTTAATACTTCGTGCAGTGCCGGGAGTATATCGTCTATCTTACTCATCTAACAAATCGGGCCGGCGTTGTTTAGTACGCTCCAGTGCTTGTTCAAAACGCCATTTTTCGATTTCGGGCGTGTTGCCGCTCAGTAAAATATCCGGCACTTTATGCCCGCGCCATTCTGCCGGCCGGGTATATACCGGCGCATCCAGCATATCATCCTGGAAAGAATCTGACAGGGCAGAGGTCTCGTCAGACAGTACGCCCGGAATCAGTCGCACTACTGCATCAACCAAAACAGCCGCCGGCAATTCTCCACCCGATAATACATAATCGCCGATGGAAATTTCGCGGGTAACAAAGATATCGCGTATGCGCTGATCAATGCCTTTATAGTGCCCGCACAAAATAATGATGTTTTTTTTGATGGATAGCTGATTGGCTATCTTTTGGTTGAGCGTCTCCCCATCAGGCGACATAAAGATCACCTCATCATAATTCTGTTCGGCTTTTAAAGCCTCGATGCAATTGGCAAATGGCTCAATGGTCATTACCATACCGCTGCCGCCGCCGTAGGGATAATCATCCACGCTTTTTTGCTTTTGATGACTGTAATCGCGCAGGTTGTGCACGTGTATTTCGGCAACGCCCTTTTTTTGCGCACGTTGTAAAATAGAATGTGCAAAGGGGCTTTCTAACAAGCCGGGCAAAACGGTAACAATATCAAAACGCATCCGCAAATATAGATGTTAGTATTGAGATATGAGATTTGAGACAAACGCGATTACTCACACAAGGTACTAAGGCGAAGATGACCTTGATAATGATGTAGTTCTATCAGTTTTATGTTCCACGCAGAACATTTACAGCACTTTCTGTATCGTCCAGATATGGCCAAAGGGATCTTTCAGATCGCCCTGGCGGTAGCCATACTCATAATCGGTAACAGGGTTCATTACCGCAGCACCGGCTGCAATGGCCCGGTCGAAAACGGCATGCACATCATCCACAAACAAACCGATGGTTACCGTGGTATCGTTCAGTTTATGCGGGCACGAGCCGGTATTGGGCATTTGCTCGTGCAGGTGGAAAACGGCGCCGTCGATATCCAGTTCCGCTACATGTATCGATCCATCATCATTGGTAAAACAAAAATGTTCGTTGGCGTTAAAGGCCTTTTTGTAAAAGCTGATATCGGTAACGCCATTCTCTATTTTTAGCAGCGGGGCAAAAGCGGTTTGTATCATTGGATCTGAGTATTGAGATGTGAAACAAAATTCACGCAAAGGCACAAAGACACAAAGACACAAAGGATTACTTAGCGTCTTTGCGCTTTTGCGTGCTATTAATCAAATTTACTTAATCGCCATCTTCCAGCAAAAAAATCTGCTCGACGGGTTTTTCAAATACCCGGGCAATTTTTAACGCTAGTATGGTTGAGGGTACATACTTATTGCTCTCGATGGTATTAATAGTTTGACGCGATACGCCAATCAATTCGGCAAGTTCAGCCTGGGTGATGTTTTTAATGGCGCGCTCAACGCGGAGGGTGTTTTTCATGATCAGTTCTCCGGTTTTAATGAACGGTTTAGACGGAATATCTTCCAGCGGAAAATCAGGATGAACAGCACCAACGGCACCCACAGGTTGAGGCGCAGCATATCTTTATAGTCGGCCTTGTTGTTGGTAAAGATGAGGCAAACGATCAGAATAGCATAATTGGCAAAGATGGCCCAGCGCAGGGATGACAGGCGCAACTGGTATATCTGCTCATCTTCGATCTTTTCACGGGAGAAGGCGATCAAAAAAAGGCCAAGCACCATCAACACCACTGTGGCTATAAAGAACAGGTGTGATATATTGAATAATTGCCCGTTATCATAAGAGTGGATGTGGTACATATCCCAGATGTGCATTACGGGCAGGTGAACAAAGAACAAAGCCAGGCCAAGCCAGCGCGTCCAGGTAGGGAAAAGAAATTGTGGTTTCATGATATGTCAATTTAAGTTTACCAAATGTAAAGCAAAATTGACAAAAGTCAAATATTTTTGACAAAATATTTTTTATTCCAGATAAATATCCAGCAAACCCTCCGGCAAATCCACATACAAAATTTCGTTATTTACATCAATCCCTGTAATGATCTCTTCGATAAGCGGAATCAGCACTTCGCGATCTTTGTAGATTACGGTAGCCATCAGCTGCTGTGGAAATTCCTGTATATCGATAATTTCACCCAGCTCGCCTTCGTCTTCGTCTACGGCAGTGAAACCTTCCAGGTCGAACAAGGTAAACTCATCTTCGTCTTTTTCGGGTTTGAATTTGTTGGATAGATAGATGTCCTTTTTAACCAGCGGGGTGGCTTTGTCGATATGGTCGATATCCTCGAGATAAATAAAGGCTGTATTTTTTTGCGGAATTTTAAAGCTCTTGATAAAGTAGGGCACCAGTTTGCCACCGCTTTGTAGAAACAAGTTATCAAACCTAAGGTCTTCGGCACCAACAAAATCGATATAGGCCTGCAGCTCGCCTTTTAAACCCCGTGTTTTGATGATGGAGCCAATACGGAAACAATCTTCTGCCTTCATGGTATAATGCCCTTAAAAAAGTATAGCGAAGCGCTCCGGTTAAGAAGATGCTTCGCTATAGCTTTGTGTGGTAATAATTAACTTATTCTGCTGCGCCTTCTTCAGTTGCTTCAGCTTCAGGAGCCGCTTCTTCGGTAGCTTCTGGTGCTTCTTCTTCAGCAGGTGCTTCTGCTTCTTCAATCGGCGGAGCGTTTTTAGCAGCGATAGCTGCAGCTTTGTCTTCTTTCTTTTTAGCCTCAGCAGCCAGGGCAGCTTTTTTAGCGTCTTCTTTAGCTGTAGATAATGAAGATTTTTTACCGCTTATTTTACCTTCTTTTTGTTCAAGCCATGCAGCAAATTTTGCGTCGGCTTGCTCCTGGGTAAGGGCGCCTTTAGTTACGCCGCCTTGCAGGTGTTTTTTGTACATTACACCTTTGTACGACAGGATAGCGCGTACGGTGTCGGTTGGCTGTGCACCGGTGTTAACCCAATCGAAAGTTTTGTCGAAGTTAATGTCGATGGTTGCAGGGTTTGTGTTTGGATTGTACGAACCTAAACGCTCGATGAAACGACCGTCGCGAGGTGCACGTGAATCCGCTACCACGATGTAATAAAAAGGTTTACCTTTTTTACCGTGTCTTTGCAGTCTGATCTTAGTTGCCATTTTTTGCTTTTTATGTATTCAACATATTTCCCGGAGCCTATTCTGCGGGGCTGCAAAGGTAAACAAAGTTTTTTAATTAATACATTGGTTTTGTGATTAATAAAAAATAGTGGATGATAGCTATCAAAAAAGATTGCCCTGCTTGCATTTTAACATACCAAACAAAAAATGTACTTTTACGAAATCATCTGCCCTTTGGTGATCTATCTTATTGATTAAACTGACAAAACAATGCTTGAGCATTTACTCTTAGCGATTTCTGATCACGCGTGGGCGTACAATCAAACCGAGCACCAATATATTTTTATCGGCCCTAATATTGATCAGGTACTTGGCGTTACGCCCGATGAACTGAAAACCGATAAAAAAGCCTGGTATAAAAACATCCATCCATCTGATAGGAAGCAAATGGTTAACACCAGCCTGGGGCTTAAACTGGATGAACAGGTTGATCTGTATTATCGAGTTAAAGTGGGCGAAACCATTAAATGGCTGCACGAAAAAAAATCTCGCTTTACTGATAAGACCACAGGTAACAATATCGTTTTAGGCGTGATAAAAGATGTGAGCGATAAACACAGCACTAATTATCATTTAAAAAACGCGCTGGGCGATTTCAGCATTTTGTTTGATAAAAATGTAAGCCCGATGTGGATATATGAACTGCCATCGTTGCGTATATTGAAGGTTAACGCGGCGGCGGTTGAACACTATGGTTATACCGAAGAGCAGTTCCTGTCGCTTACCATCAGGGATATCCGCCCCAAAATTGACCTTGCAAAATTCAACGAATATATTTTTCGCAAAGGTAATTCGCGTAAAATGCTGCCAAGCCTGAACAAGGGTGGCATATGGAAACATATAAACAGCAAAGGCGAGATAATTTACGCTGAAATAACCGGATACGAACTTAAGTACAATAACACGGCCTGCCGTATTGTTGTGGCTACCGATGTTACCGAACGCGTACTGTTTGAGCGGGAACGTGATGGGACGAAGGAATTGAATACAAGCGAGTAGGTTTAGGATAAAGGAGCAAATAACAAGGAGTAAGGGTGGATAGGTATAAAAGAAGTTTTATTATGCCACGTCATCCTGGCGCAAGTATGTCGGGTATGGATGCGGCAAGGTTACTTGTGCCTTGAATTCAATCAGCCATTCCCATCCTGGCGCAAGCATGTCGGGTATGGATGCGGGCAAAGGCTACTTGTGCCTTTATTCAATCAATCAGCCATTCAATCCTTCAATCATTGTTATTTTGGACGTTTCCTTATCGGGTCGTACTATCCGCTCATACTGCCCAGGCGTTAGCCACGGGCCGGTATCCGCTTGTATCGCTAACGCAAATCTATTCAACATGTCATTGCGAGCGATAGCGTGGCAATCTATAAGGAAAATCAACCTCGCAATGATATGGAGAGTAAATCCGAAATCGAAAATTCAATTTCGAAATTACAGAGAAAGTATTTCTACGATCTTCAATAAATTAGGATTGATCTCCACGTTATGCTTGATGGCATTTTCGAACGGGGTATACGATATCTCGTTATGTGTTACACCGATCATCTCGTTACGGCGACCTGCCATTAAGGCTTCAACCGCGGCAACGCCAACACGGCTTGCCAAAACCCTATCCATACAACTTGGCCGCCCGCCACGTTGTATGTGACCCAGGATAGATATACGGGTATCATAATTAGGGTATTTTTCTTTCACCTGGCGGCCGATCTCGAATGCGCCACCCGCCTCTTCGGCTTCGGCGACCATCACAATCTTTGATGCTTTATCTTTACGGCCACGATCAAGGCGCGCAAATAAATGTTCGATATCGGTATTGCTTTCAGGGATGATGATCGCTTCGGCACCGGCTGCTATACCTGTACGCAGGGCAATCAGGCCCGAGTCGCGGCCCATTACTTCCACAATAAACAAACGGTCGTGCGATTCGGCTGTATCGCGGATCTTATCCACCGCGTCGATCACGGTATTAATGGCCGTATCGTAACCGATGGTAAAATCGGTGCCGTTCAGGTCATTATCAATGGTACAGGGCAAACCTACGATAGGTATGTCATATTCCTTACCAAACACCTTGGCGCCGGTAAAGGTGCCATCGCCACCGATAGCCACCAGGGCATCAATATTATGTTTAACCAGTTGATCGTAAGCTTTTTTACGGCCTTCGGCAGTTTTAAAGTTATCGCTGCGGGCGGTTTTTAATATGGTACCACCACGTTGAATGATATTGGCTACCGATTTCGGTTCCATCGGCACCATTTCGCCGTTAATCATCCCTTCATAACCGCGACGTATGCCTACTACGCCAAGATCATAGTACAGGGCCGAACGTACCACTGCCCTAATGGCAGCATTCATGCCCGGGGCGTCGCCGCCCGATGTAAAAACACCTATATTTTTAATTTGAGCCATTGTTCTTTTTGTATTCCGCTAAACCTGCTTCTAAAAACTGAAGATATTTATCTGCATCAAAAGTGGCAGGCAGTCCTGGTAATAAAGGTTTACCATCTGTATTTAAAAGCACATAGAATGGTAAGGCATTTGTAGCAAAATTGCTTATTTCAAAGTCACTCCATTTGCCGCCCAAAGTTGTAATTTTTTTTCCAGTCAGCGAAGAAATATATTGCTCTTTGGTGTTTAAGATGGTTTTATCGTCAGCGTAAGCCTCCAGCATCACGTATTCGTTTTTTAAAATCTTGTGTACGCGTGCATCTGTCCATATGGTTTGCTCCATTTTTCGGCAGTTTGAACAGCCCCAACCGGTAAAATCAATAAATATCGGTTTATGTTCAGCTTTGGATGCAGCTATTGCCTGATTATAATCATACCAGCCTTCGAGATCGAGCACCTTGCCCCGGTAAAAAATATCTTCATATTTTTTTGGACCGATACTTTTCAAATCTACAGCCGAACTGTTGCCATTACCGCTGCTTACACCGTTTAACTGAATATTATATAAGTTGAAGTCTTGTGTAGCTGGCGGAGGTAAAAACGCGCTGATAGATTTTAACGGTGCGCCCCATAAGCCCGGAATCATGTAAACAACGAATGAAAGTACAAATACAGCAATAAGTACCCGAGGGACAGAAAGATGCTGGGTGTCGCTATCGTGCGAAAATTTAAACCTACCCAATAAGTAAAGTACCATAAAAATCCCGATGGCTATCCAGAGAGACAGGAATACTTCACGATCGAGCCAGTTCCAATGGTAGGCCAGGTCTACAGTCGAAAGGAATTTGAGTGCCAGCGCCAGTTCTAAAAACCCCAGTATAACCTTTACACTATTGAGCCAGCCGCCCGATTTTGGCAACGATTTTAGAGCGGTTGGAAATAATGCAAACAGGGTAAATGGTATGGCTAAAGCGAGCGAAAAACCGAACATACCGATGGCGGGGCCAAGGCGTTCGCCTTTAGTGGTAGCCTCAACGATTAAAGTGCCGATGATGGGGCCTGTACAACTGAATGATACTACCGACAAAGTTGCCGCCATAAAAAATATGCCGGTTATGCCACCTTTGTCTGAGTTTGCATCTAATTTATTTGCCAATGAACTCGGCAGTGTAATTTCGAACACACCGAAGAACGATATTGCGAATACGATAAGTAAAGCAAAAAAGACCAGGTTAAATATGCCATTGGTTGCGAGGTTATTTAACGCATCCGGCCCAAATATAATGGAGATAAGCATACCCAGCAGCACGTAGATGACAATGATAGATATGCCGTATAATAAGGCTTGACCGACAGCTTTACTTTTACTACCCGCCTTTTTAGTAAAAAAACTTACCGTTAAGGGCAGCATAGGGTAGATGCAGGGCATTATTAAGGCGGTAAAACCGCCCAAAAAACCCAATAAAAATATCTCCCAAAGAGACTTGTTTTCTTCTTTGGCAGGCGTCGTTTTCGAGCCCATAGCGACAGTTGTATTTTTACCCACGAGCGCTTTTTTAGCAGAATCTTTAGCTAGTTTTGCCTTTATACTATCGGCAGCGGTAGGTATGCTGGTAAATTGCACGTCGCCGGTTGATACGGTATCTGCCTTTTTACTTTGCGCCTGCGCTTTATCTACGCCAAAACAAAAAATGGACAGCAGAAGTAAAATAACGCTTAAATGCTTTTTCATCGCTTTAACTGCTGTTATTATTTAATAGCTACAGTAAAATCGATATCTTCGGGTGGAAGGCACTTCTGATCGTTACAGGTCATGAACTCGATCTTTCCTTTAACCGTAGTTTGCTTGGCTTTCAGTTTAATTTTTTGCTGAAAAATAACCGAGTTTTCAAAATAACTCACATTCATGCTGAACGATTTTTCGAACTTGGTGATCGGCGTAGGCTCGGTTGTTTTACCAACCGCGGTATAATCTTTTGACGGGCTGATGGTGATGCTGGTTTTTATCGGTCCGCCGTCCTTTTGATTGACTGAGTAAATGTGCCAACCTTCATCTATTGTGGCTTTAATTAAAACAACCGCTTCGGTAGCGCTTACCTTTTTTACGCCTTCGGCCCACTTTACATGGCTTTCAATTTGGGCGAATGTGCTTGCGCTAAATAATAAAGCGGCGAAAGCGATCAATAACTTTTTCATGTATGATATTATTTTATTTATTTAAAAATTCAATTTCTTTAAAGCTGTATAGTCGCAATTCGTTATCAATGCTTACAACCAATTGTCCGGCCTGTGTCACATCTGTAATAATTCCATCAAAAACACCTTCGGTGGTTTTAAACGAATGCAATTCATCGCGCCAGTACAAATTTTGCATAAAAAACGTTTTTAAACGGTCGATATTACCCGCCTTAAGTACCAGGTATGCAGCTTCAATGTAAGCGCAAATGTCTGATAATAAAATTTTCAGATCATAATCTTTCTGTAATATCTGCTTTACAGAGGTTGGATTAGGCACCCAATCGGCAAATTCGGTTTGATTAACGTTTAGGCCGATACCAACGATAGAATTCTTGATAATTTGGCCTTGAATGATATTTTCGATCAAAACCCCGCCCAGCTTTTTATCGTTAAAATAAACATCGTTGGGCCATTTTATTTTTACGCCTGTACCTAAAACCGGGATTAATGCGTTTATAATACCAACACTAATAGCTAAATTTAAATTGAATTGCTGGGTAACAGGTAAAAATGCGGGTTTAAGCAATATGCTGATGGTGAGGTTTTTGCTTGGTTCACTATGCCATTTGTTTTGTTGCTGGCCCCGGCCGGCATATTGGCTTTCTGCCATAATGACCGTTCCGTCGGTTAATGGCGTGGAATTTGCCAATGCTTGTTTAAGGAAATTGTTAGTTGAATCAACTTCGGTTAATGTCACCAAATTTTGTCCAACAAATAATCCTGAAAATGTGTTATTTTGCAATGTCGAATTTTATTTGTCAGTTCGTCCAAAACTAAATCTTTTTGATGGGAAAAAATAAATCAATCAACGAATCGTCCCAAATTTCGGAAGTAGCCGTTCATGGCATCCAGGAGAAAAAAGGAAATGATATCATCAGGCTCGACCTCAGAAACATCCACAGTTCAGTAGCCGATTATTTTGTGATATGTCATGCCGATTCGGCCACGCAGGTTAGAGCCATTGCCAATAGTGTTGAAGATGAGATTTACAAAGCATTAAAGATTGAGCCCACGCGTAAGGAAGGTTTAGAAAACTGCGAGTGGATACTATTGGATTACTTTGATGTGGTGGTACACATTTTCAGAACCGACAAACGCGAATACTACGGTGTTGAAGATTTGTGGGGCGACGCGGAGATAAAATTTTACAAAAGCGCTTAAACGAAATCAATTTCCCCAGCATTAAAAAACTTCAAAAAGAACTCTGTTTGAGCCAGAAAAAATGAAAGAAATTAAATCAGATAAGAAACCTGCTACCCGGAGAAATCCGAATAAAAAGCTTAATTCAAAAGCTCCTAAATTTAATATTATTTGGATATACGGTTTGATAGTACTGGCCCTGGTAGTGGCTTCAACTATTTTTAATACATCCAACGTTAAAGAAACCACCATGCAAAACTTCAGCAAAATGCTGAGGAACCATGATGTTGAAAAGCTGATTGCCTACAAAGGCGGCGACCTGATCTACGTAGAAGTTTACATTAAAAAAGATAGCCTCGAAAAAAAACCTGATTATGCCGATGTGCGCAATAAAAGCACCTTTGGCGTTTCGCAGGCTTCGGCACCACAATATGTTTTTACCCAGGGCTCGTTTGACAGCCTGCAATCGGCAATAACAGCAATTGAAAAAGATTGGAATCCAAAAGATCAAATCATGCCGATACTTGAGCCACGAGAAAGCATCTGGTCGAACTGGCTGGTGCAATGTGTGATCATGATCGTGCTGTTTGCCGGCATGTGGATATTTATTATGCGCCGTATGTCGGGCGGTTCGGGCGGAGGTCCGGGCGGTCAGATATTCAATATCGGCAAATCAAAAGCTACATTGTTTGATAAAGAGGCCCAGGTAACCGTTACCTTTAACGATGTTGCCGGTTTAGAGGAGGCTAAAACCGAGGTGATGGAGATCGTCGACTTCCTTAAAAATCCTAAAAAATACACCAATCTGGGTGGTAAAATACCAAAAGGCGCTTTGCTGGTAGGTTCGCCGGGTACCGGTAAAACCTTATTGGCTAAAGCCGTTGCAGGCGAGGCACATGTGCCGTTCTTCTCGCTGTCGGGATCCGACTTTGTGGAGATGTTTGTAGGCGTGGGCGCATCGCGCGTACGCGATCTTTTCCGCCAGGCGAAAGATAAAGCGCCTTGTATCATCTTTATCGACGAGATTGACGCCATTGGTCGCGCACGTGGCAAAAACAACATGATAGGTGGTAACGACGAACGCGAAAACACCCTGAACCAGTTACTGGTTGAGATGGATGGTTTCGGTACCGACTCGGGTATTATCATTCTGGCGGCAACTAACCGCCCGGATGTACTGGACTCGGCCCTGTTGCGCCCCGGACGTTTTGACAGACAGATATCTATCGATAAACCGGATTTGAATGGCCGCGAGCAAATATTTAAAGTGCACCTGGCGCCGGTTAAAACCGCGCCCGATGTTGACGCTAAAAAACTATCGGCACAGACCCCGGGTTTTGCCGGCGCCGAAATAGCCAACGTTTGTAATGAAGCCGCGCTGATTGCTGCCCGTAAGGACAAAGAGTCGGTTGATATGCAGGATTTTCAGGACGCGATCGACCGGGTGATTGGTGGTTTGGAGAAAAAGAATACCCTGATATCGCCCGAAGAAAAACGTGTGGTTGCTTACCACGAAGCTGGTCATGCCATTGCCGGCTGGTTTTTGGAGCATACCGACCCATTGGTTAAAGTATCAATTGTTCCGCGTGGTGTTGCCGCGTTAGGTTATGCGCAATACCTGCCAAATGAAAGATTTTTGGTAGCGAAAGAGGAACTGATGGATGATATGATCCTGTCGATGGGCGGCCGTGCAGCCGAAGACATTGTTTTTGGTAAAATAACCACCGGTGCGCTGAGCGACCTGGAACGTATCACCCGCCTGGCTTACGGCATGGTGAAAATATACGGTATGAACGATAAGGTGGGTAACCTGTCGTTCTACGATCCGCATGGCGAAAACCAGTTCAGCAAACCATATTCGGACACTACTGCCGAACTGATCGACTCGGAAGTGCGTAACCTGGTTGACCAGGTTTATATTAAAACTAAAGCATTGATCAACCAACATCGCGATGGCCTGGAGAAAGTTGCAGCGAAGTTGTTGGAAAAAGAAGTACTGTTCCAAAGCGATCTGGAAGACTTATTGGGCAAACGCCCGTTTGAAACACGTACCAATTACGATAAGTTTGTTAATGGTGAACCACCTGCAAAGGCAACTCCGGATAATAATGCTATACCCGAAACACTTACCGACCCGGCAAATGATCCAATGGCCGGCGATGTAGCTTAATAAGGGCATCGCACAATATATTTAAGCCATCCGTAAACCAACGGATGGCTTTTTTATTCAAAAATTATTCATATTTGCCTACCGGGTTTTTAATAGATGAAGAACAGCACCACCAGTAAAGAAAAGTTACTCAAAAAAATACGTAAGGCTTTGCTCGAGCGGCGCGATAACCCGTATCCAAATCTCGAAGAACAGCCTTTGTATCACCCGCCCGAAGATCTGCCCGAGGTTTTATTTGCCGAACAGTTCACCAAAGTTAACGGTCAGTTTGTTTTTTGCGAGGATGAAGTGCAGTTTATCGAGAACCTGCTTACCCTGGCCGAAGAGCGCAACTGGCGTAAAATTTATTGCTGGGAGAAATCCCTGCAGGATATTTTAACCCAATACGAATACCCTTTTTTTGAGACGGATAAAGATTTTGAGCAGGCTGATGTAGGCTTTACTTTATGTGAGGCGCTGATTGCCCGTAACGGCAGCATCCTGATATCGAATGGTAATGCCGCCGGAAGACGTTTGAGTATTTACCCCGGCGTACATATTGTGCTGGCTTATGCATCCCAACTGGTAATGGATTTGAATGATGGCTTTAAGTTGCTGAAGGAAAAATATGGCAATAATCTGCCTTCGTTAATATCAACAGTAACAGGGCCGAGCCGTACCGCCGACATCGAAAAAACATTGGTTTTGGGCGCTCATGGCCCTAAAGAATTGTTTGTTTTTTTATTGGACGGGTAAAAACTTAATCAAGCTTTTTGCGCATTACAAAATCATTCATCCAGTATTCGCCGATGGCGATGTCCTCTTCATAAACTACATCAAACCCCATTTTTTCGTAAAAGGTTCTGGCTTTGTTATAGCGGTTTACGTTCAGATCGAGGATGTTTTTTCCAGCAGCTTTAACTTTATCGGCTACGGCATCGATCAGTATCTTGCCATATCCTTTACCTTGTGTTTGCGGCAGGCAATATAGTTTGTGTAATTTATAAATATCAGTATCTTCTTCGCGTGGCGAATACGCTGCAAAAGCTACGGCTTCATCTTCTTCCATTAATAATAAAAAGCTTTGCTCGCCTGTGGCTATCTGGTCGTAAACCTTTTCGGCGCTATAAAGCACGCTTAGCATATATGTTATTTGCTCGGGGCTTAAAATAGGCCCGTAGGTTGGCCACCAGGTTTGTTCGGCCAGCCGTCGTATTGTTTCAACATCGGCACTATTTGCTTCGCGAATCGTATACATGAATTTATACAACGGCAAAGTATTCTTCAAGTTCTTTCAACGTGCCCGAACTTGTGGCGATATCTTTAATGATCTTTCCTTTTTCCATCAGCAAGATACGGTCGCAAACCTCGGTTATGTGGTTAAGGTCGTGGCTGGATACGATGGTGGTTATCCCGCGCGAGCGGTTCAGGTCTTTCAAAAAGTTTTTAAGCCTGATCTGTGTGCTGGGGTCGATATTGGCAAAAGGCTCATCAAGCATCAGCAACTCGGGATTTTGCAGCAGGCATGCTACCACGCCAACCTTGCACTGGTTGCCTTTACTCAAGTCGCGGATGTATTTACCTTTTTGCAGTATCTCGCCGTTAAAAAAATCGGTAAAGTTTGCTAAATGCTCATCTACCTGCGCCCGGCTTTGCTGGTGCAGGCCACCAATGAAATAAAAATATTCTTCGGGCGTAAGGTAATCGATCAAAAAACTTTCGTCGAGGTAGGCGGCAGTATAGTTTTTCCAGTTTTCGCTTTGAGCTACATTTTCGCCGTTAGATAACACCTCGCCTTTTTCGGGGCGTATCAAGTCTAATATCGTACGGAAAAGCGTGGTTTTGCCGGCGCCGTTGTTGCCAACCAGGCCAATGCTTTCGCCTTTACTGATTTCAAGATGCGGAACGTTAACCACAATGGCGTCGCCATATACTTTTTTAAGCTCTTTAATTTCTATCATATTATTTAGCTCTGAAGCCTTCGGCTATTTTGTATTTCTTTTCGTGAAAATCAATCTCCAGTTGTTTTATCCAGTAATCGCGGGTTAAAACAAATACCACACCCACCGCAAATAAAATGGCCAAACCAATATCCGGGTGTTTAAAAAACGCGAACGGCCCATAAATAATAAACGGCATAATAAACAATGGGAAACCCAATAGCATTTGCGTGGCGCCAACGCCTTCCCAGTTAAAGGATGCACCTTTACTCAGATCGATACGTTTGTAGTTGCGGTTGGCAAAAAATAATACGATGGTAGTATTAACGCCAATGTTCCAAACAAACATTACAAAGTGTACCAGCACAATATGCCAGCCGAAATAAGCGTATGGTGTAGTTAATATAAACGCCACAAACGATACGACGCTAAAGAGGAAATATTTAGCCTTTAAAAAATCGCGGAAGCGGATTTTGCTTACCAGTATACCATCAAAATGGTTAGCCTGCCAGCCGAACATAAACTGCCCGTAGTTGATGATGAAGATACCCGTCATAAACATGCCGCAAAATACCTTCCAGCCATCGCCATAGTGTTTATTGGTATAGAATATCAGGCCATAGAACATAAACATCAGCGTCATCACCAGGGCCGAACGCGGCCGTTTATTGCGCAGGATGAGCTTAACCTCGCTGGCTACCAGGTCGCCAATGGCGCCAAACCTGTCGAGCAGCGGAATTTCGGTACTGCTTTTATAGTCGGTTTTACGGGTGCTTAATTCTTCGAGGTAAAGGTTTTGTTTGAGGTATAAAAAGTTGATGTAATACATCGCGATAGCCAACACTAACGGGATAAATATCCAAACAGGCTGCGTTAATAAATGGCCGAAATACAAAAACGATACTTTGCTGAAGGATATAATGTGCCAGGCAAAATCGCTGGCGCCAAGCAGGATCAATACCGCTAAAAAGCCGAGAGATATCCAGCCGTTAAGGTTTGATTTACGTTTAATGTACAGGCTTAAGTAATTGTTGAATATGGCCAGGCCCAATATGGCTCCTATAAACAGCCAGGCAATGCCGGTACCATGTTCGGGCCTTATAGTTTTAAAGATAAATGGTGTAAACAGGATGAGCGGAGCCAGGTTAAAAAATGATTGCAAGGAAGCCAACGAAAGGTATCTGGCAATAGCGTTTTTACGGATAGGCAACAGTAAGTAAGGTTGCACACGCAGTGTTGGCAGTTCCTGCAACTGAAAGCGCATAAGCAGATCGATCACAAAGTAATACAGAACGATTCCGCAGAATGAGGTTATCAAATCCTGCGCCGGGAATGATTTTTCGAGTATTTTATCAAGGAAGAAGGCGACGAGCAATACGTTAATTAGCAGATACAAAATCAGCAACCCCATAATGATGCGAAGCGTGAGGGTTTTACCTGCGTTTTTCGACCGCCAGAATGCTTTAAGTTCGTGCCGGATAAAAGTTAGCGTCATGTATCAGATGAGTTAGATGTCAGTCGGTAAAGCGAATGTAGTTAATATTTGTATCTATCGCCCCAAAGCTTTTTCAGTTTCTCTTTTGATTCGTTTTCACGGGCATTGTTACCAGGTTCGTACAATTTTGTTCCGCGGATTGCTTCGGGCAAAAAGTCCTGATCGATAAAATTGCCTTCAAAACCGTGAGCGTATTTATAATCTTTACCGTAGCCAATGTTTTTCATCAGTTTGGTTGGCGCATTGCGCAGGTGCAAAGGTACGGGCAGATCGCCGGTTTGGCGAACGATACTCATAGCCGCGCCGATGGCCGTTGTTGCCGAATTACTTTTTGCTGATGTAGCCAGATAAATAACCGTTTGCGAGAGAATCAACTGCGACTCGGGCATGCCGATAACCTGTACGGCGTTAAAACAGCTTTGTGCCAATAACAGCGCGTTGGGATTAGCATTGCCGATATCTTCGGAAGCTAAGATGAGCATGCGCCGGGCAATGAACAGGGGATCTTCGCCACCTGCTATCATGCGGGCAAGCCAGTATACGGCGCCATTAGGGTCGCTGCCGCGCATGGATTTGATAAAGGCCGAAATAATATCGTAATGCTGTTCGCCGGCCTTATCATACAAAGCCATGTTTTGCTGTACGTTTTCGAGCACTACCTCGTTGGTGATAACGATGTTTTCCGAATCGATGGCGTTGATCAGCAGCTCAAAAATATTGAGCAGCTTGCGGGCATCGCCACCTGAAAGGCGAATCAATGCTTCATAATCTTCAATGCTGATATTCCGTTTTTTCAATACCTCATCCTGCTGCTGGGCCGTTTGCAGCAGGTGGATCAGATCGTCCTCACTCAACGGTTTTAAAATATACACCTGGCATCGCGAAAGTAAAGCCGAGATCACCTCGAACGATGGGTTTTCGGTGGTGGCGCCTATCAGCGTTACAATACCCCGCTCAACCGCGCCAAGCAACGAATCTTGCTGCGATTTGGAGAAGCGGTGTATCTCATCAATAAACAATACCGGCAGATCCTGCCCCGAATCGCGCAGCATGGATGCCCGGTCTATCACCTCGCGCACATCTTTTACCCCCGAATTAATGGCGCTTAGCGAGAAGAACGGCCGCTTTAACGACAGGGAGATAATATAAGCCAGCGTAGTTTTGCCCACACCCGGCGGCCCCCAAAATATCATCGATGGCAGGTTGCCCGACTCGATAGCCTTGCGCAGCACGGCTCCCGGGCCAACCAAATGTTTCTGCCCAACATATTCGTCCAGGTTTTTGGGGCGCATGCGCTCGGCCAATGGTGGTAGTGTACTCATTGAAAGTAAAATTAGGAAATTAAGCGATGTTAATCCTAAAAAAATTAGTAATTTAGCTTGGAAGAATTCAGAAATACAACTTATTGCGTAAAATGTTGTTTTATAATTTAGTAAATTAGTGTTTATGATCTCGGTTAAAGAATATATCACAGTTGATAAGGACATACAATTCGGAAAACCGGTATTCAAAGGAACCCGGGTTCCTGTAGAATCGCTTATTGACCATTTGGAACAAGGGGTTACTTTGGATGAGTTTCTGGATGATTTTCCGTCGGTGAATAAAGAGCAAGCTATCGCTGTGTTGGAAATTGCCAACAAGCTTTTAATGTCAGGCAATATCGAAAAGATATATGAAACTGTTGCTTGATGAAAATCTGCCTAAAAGATTAAAGACAGATTTAACAGGGCATGAAGTTTACACGGTTAGAGATAAAAGCTGGAACGGTATAAAAAACGGCGAGCTGTTAAAGTTGATGTTGGTTGACGGCTTTGAAGTTTTATTGACTTTTGATAAAAACTTACAATACCAGCAAAACTTTATAAAATATTCGATCCCGGTTCTGGTTTTAAATGCGAGGGATAACACCTATTTGACACTCAGTCAATTAATCCCACGGCTTTTACAGATACTAACAACAGACTTACCACCAGGTGGAATTATGGTTAGCATATAAATAAATTTGAGCCAACATTTCGATCAAAATAATTTAACTCAACTTTGTGATGCCGTTGCCGCATTAGACAGTGATCTGCAATCCATCATCCAAACCTATGGTTATCCACCGCTGTGGCAACGTTCCAATAGCTTTGAGTCGTTAGTTCATATTATATTGGAACAGCAGGTATCGCTCGCATCGGCTCTATCCGCATTAAATAAACTGAAAGAGAAAATACAGGAGATTACGCCCGCCCGTGTGTTGCTGTTAACCGATGAGGAACTGAAAGCCTGTTACTTTAGCCGGCAAAAAACAATATATATAAGACACCTGGCCGAGTGCATAGTGGAAGGTAAACTATCGCTGGCTGAGCTGGAAACCCTGCCCGATGAAGAGGTGCGGGCAAGGCTAACCGCCATTAAGGGTATCGGTAACTGGACGGTAGATATCTACCTGATCTTTATTTTACACAGGGCTGATATTTTTCCGCCGGGCGATCTGGCCGCAGTAAACGCGCTGAAAAAGATCAAAAACCTATCGTCAGATACATCTAAGGAAGATATTTTACAAATCACCGAAAGCTGGAAGCCATACCGAACCTTAGCCACTATGTTATTATGGCATTTTTACCTGGAAGAAAGGAAACCCGTGAACAAAGCAACCCGTAGAACGCAGCAGATTTAATCTAACCGAAATTTTTTAACAATGCCGGTTAACGGCATAAGTTTTAAATGTATATTTGTACATACCGAAAAAATGGTGTTTAAAAAGACGAGAGTATTTATACTCGCCCCCCTATGTTTGCTTTTTACTTTGTCTGCCCATGCACAGTGGTGGAAAAAGAAAACCGTTGCCCGTTTGCCGCAATTGCAGATGGCAAAAAGCACTTTATTTAATTTAACTAAAACACAAAAACCAGGCATAGCCGATGTAAAAGACGACGCCAGGTTTGAGCGCAGCCAGTTCGGTTACGAAATTGCCGAGGCATCGATCATGAAATCGCTTTACCATACATTGCGGTTTCACATGTATTCGGAGAGCGTTGACAATTTCAATGTCCTGATCAACCTTTATCTGGAGCAGCAACGGTATTCGGAAGCGAAATGGTATTATTTGCAGATTAGTAACCTGGCTCATCAAAAAGGCGATGATGTTAATATTATTGCTTCGTTGGTTGGTTTGGGTACGGTTAAGGCCGAAATTGGTGAATTTGCCCAGGCAAAAGACGACCTGAATACCGCAATTGATTTTGCCACGGGCAAGGGCCGTTTAAATGATGTGGCCCAAATAAGAAAGAAACTGCAACTGGTTGAATATAAACGCGGCCTGAATATCAAGAACGATATTAAGTATGCCGAGGCCCTTACCACAGAGGACAAAAAGAACTAACATCCCAAACCTAATATACCGTACCTATGCCTCCCGCGCGTAAAAGCAGGATTTTTATTGTTGACGATCACTTTCTGATACCTCAGGGGGTAATGGCTTTACTTTCTGACCAAAACGGTTTTGAGATAAGTGGCGTATGCAACAACCCTGAAGAGGTAATGAATATGCTGAAAAGAAATCCTACCGATATTTTGATCACGGATATCAGTATGCCGCAAATGTCGGGCATACAACTCACCCGCCTCGTGCTTGAAAAGTACCCAAAGATGCGTGTGCTGGCTCTATCTATGTTTTGCGAACCTGTTACTGTGAAGCAAATGGTAGATGCCGGGGTTAGTGGTTATATTTTAAAAGATACCACTAAAGAAGAAATAGTGCTGGCTTTAAATGCTTTAGCCAATGGCGAAAAGTATTTTAGTAACGAAGTGCAGTTTGCTATTGCAAAAGGCAACAGCATGGTACGGTTTACCGAACGCGAAACGGAGATCATTAAACTAATAGCAGAAAAATTCAGCAGCCGCGAAATAGCCGATCGCCTTGCTATAAGCGAACGTACGGTTGAAACGCACCGCAGCAACATTTTGCGTAAAACATCATCGGTAAATACGGCCGGTTTGTTGCAGTATGCTTATCAAAACAACATTATCTAAATACTTATCCTGATCCTGGGCCAAATGTAATTTGTTTTTAAAAAGCAGACCGGCTGGCAAACAAATAAAACATTTTTGTAATATTGTTATTGTTATTAATGAAACAGCTTTAGGGCTGTTTCTTTTTTTATATAGATTAGCAATTAATTACGTTATAAAATAAATGTTCAGTCGAAAAGTAGATGTTAACTCAGTAAAAAAAATGTTTAAAAGAATATATATGCTGCTTATTCTTGGCGCAACGCTGGCTTGTACCGCGGCGCCGAGAAAACCAATGGTTAAAGTTCCCGGTTCAACTGATATTACGCCCGACGAAAGGCAAAGTGTAGTAGTGCACTTGGTTTCGGAGATGCTGCAGGTCAACTATAAAAAGCTGCCCTTGAACGATTCGCTTTCGGGCGTGATCTATGATCGCTATTTAAAAAGTCTCGATGAAAATCATAACTACCTGCTGGCTTCGGATGTGAAGAGCTTTGAGCCGTTCAGAACCAAACTGGATGATGATATTAAAGCCGGCGATCTGGCCGATGTGTTTTACATGTTTAACGTTTATCAAAAGCGTTACATCGAAAGGGTAAAATACTCGCTGGCGCAATTAGATAAAACTTACGATTTTACCAAAAACGAAACCTTCGCTTTCGATAGGGATAACCTGCCGTTTGTTAGTACCGAGGCCGAAATGAACGAGTTGTGGGGCAAGCGTGTTAAATACGATCTGCTTAACCTGAAGTTGGCCAATCCCGATTTAGCCAAAGACAAAGAAACCTTAAAAAAGCGTTACGAAAACCTGTTGGCCAATGCTAACAAATTATCCAGCAAAGACGTTTTTCAACAGTTTATGGATGCCTATACCGGCGCTGTTGACCCGCATACCAGTTACTTTACACCTTTTAACGCATCGCAGTTTAATATGGAAATGTCGCGCTCGCTGGAAGGCATAGGCGCGACGCTGGCTACCGAAAACGATTATGTAACTATTAAAACCATCGTGCCTGGCGGCCCTGCCTATAAAACCAAAGAGGTTAATGTAGACGACCGGATTGTTGCGGTAGCGCAAGGTAAGGATGGCGAATTTAAAGACATTGTAGGCTGGCGCATTGACGATGCCATTTCGCTGATCCGTGGCCCCAAAGGTACGGTTGTGAAATTAAAGCTGTTACCAAAAGGCGCCAAAGCTTCCGATCAGCCAAAGACCATAGACATCGTTCGCGAGAAAATTGTTTTAGAAGACCGCTCTGCTAAATCGGAAATCAAAACCTACAATACCAATGGTAAGATCACCAAGATCGGTATCATTAATATCCCCGATTTTTACATGAACTTTGCCGATTACCGAGCAGGTAATCCTAATTACAAAAGCGTAACCCGCGATGTGAAACTGATACTGGATACCCTGAAACAAAAGGGTGTTGATGGTGTGGTGATCGATCTGCGCGAAAACGGTGGCGGTTCGTTACCCGAAGCGATTAACCTGACCGGCTTATTTATTAAAAACGGTCCGGTAGTACAGGTTAGGGATAGCCGTAACCGCGTGGAGGTTGAACGTGATGAAGATCCGGGTGTTGCTTACTCTGGCCCGCTGGCTGTGATGGTTGACCGTTTCAGCGCTTCGGCTTCCGAGATTTTTGCCGGTGCTATTCAGGATTATGGCCGCGGCCTCATCATCGGTACACAAACCTATGGTAAGGGTACAGTGCAAAATGAGCTTGATCTTGATCAGCAAATAGACCCGGGTAAAATGGAGGAGTTAAAAGCTTTGTTTGCCAAAACCAGTAAAGATGGTAAAGTGCCGGATGGGTCGGGCAACCAAAGTATCCTTGGCCAGCTTAACTTAACCGTGGCTAAATTTTACCGTATTAACGGCACATCAACCCAGCATAAAGGTGTAACGCCCGATATTAAGTTCCCATCGTTGATACCAACAGACAAATATGGTGAAGATACCGAGCCATCGGCATTGCCGTATGATGTCATCGCTAAAAGTAATTACGTTAAGGCGGGAGACTTCAGCGCAGCTATTCCGGTGCTTAACCAGATGTTTACCCAACGCATGGCCAATAACCCGGCATATAAATACCTGGTGAACGCGATGAACGATTATCGTAAACACGATGCCGAAAAATCGATCTCGTTAAATGAAGAGCAACTGAAAAAACAACGGGATTTAGATGAGGCGAAAACCACAGAAGGTGAAAATGCCGAGCGTGTTGCCCTGGGCTTACCGGCACTTAAAAAAGGCCAGAAAAAGCCACGCAATGAAGACCTCGACTTTTTAAAATACGCAGGCGGGCAGATATTGACCGATTATATCCTGATGGATAATAAGCTGACTAAAAACACACTGCAAACGCCAGCCAATAAGCTTTAATATTTATTGATAGATGATATTGATAGCCCTGCCCGATCGGACAGGGCTTTTTGTTAATAATATTAAGTGAAAACCCCTTCATTTTAAAAAATATCCGCCAGGCGCCGAAATTTTATCCATTTTAATAACCTCAAAACCTTAATCTGTTTACAATTAATTTTATGAAAAAAAAGCTACTTAATTTATTCCTACTCAGCGTTTTATTATTAACGCTTACTTCTTGCAGTCGCAAATTTAATTTTGTTACTAAAGGCCTACCTGAAACCGATTCAAGCTATTTGGTTACATCAGAGGGTAAGCATATAGTGGCAACAATAATTGAGGCTCGAACCAACAACAAAGTAAAAGTAGATGGACAAGAACGCGATCTTGATGGAATAACCGCTATAAAAGCGAAGAAAATGTATTTCGGGGTTAAAGACAATGAATTATATGCCGGCGAAATTTATGGCAAAATATGCCTGCTATATAAAGTGGAAATGGGAACAGCATATATGCCGGGCCAACGGAGCGGCTTTGGCGATGCTCCTGGTATGCCCGGTTACCAGCGTGTAGCCAGAAAGGTGGAATACCTACAAAAATTAGGCAGTGCCGATATTGATAAATTTAATGCAGGAGTGTTGGTCGACTATGTATCGGATAATCAGGCAGCCTTAGCTAAGGCAAACGGAGGTAAAGCCTGGGGGCTTGTAAGCTATGTGCCAGCGGCGGGTTTTGCCGGAGGCGTCATCTGGACATTTGTTGATTTGCTTAAAGTGTCAAAAACAGATGGGGCAACACCAAATCTGGGTACACCCTTATTGCTTGCCGGGGCGTCATTGCCGGTATATTTTATCACTGCCGGTATATCGAACCATAAGTTACATAAGGCGATCAAAATATACAACAGCACACCAAACGATGCAGCCCAATAAAACATTGATTATCAAAACCTGTTATCAAAAGGCTTAGCTTTACGCTAAGCCTTTTTTGTTAATGTCTAAAAAACCACTGCTCGAGTTTACAGACCGGGGTATTTACTGCCCCATTGGCCGCTTTTACATCGACCCCTGGTTGCCTGTTGACAACGCCGTGATCACCCATGCTCATAGCGATCATGCCCGTATCGGCCACAAACGTTACCTGGCCCATCAATATTCTGAACAGGTATTGCGTTACCGTTTGGGCGAAATACAGCTGCAAACCGTTGCTTATGGCGAAACAGTGATGAAGAACGGGGTTCAGATCAGTCTGCACCCGGCAGGGCATGTTATCGGTTCGGCACAGATAAGAGTTTGTTATAAGGACGAGGTTTGGGTAGTGAGCGGCGACTATAAAGTTGAAGACGACGGCATATCAACACCTTTTGAACCGGTGCGCTGCCACCATTTTATATCCGAGTGTACCTTCGGGATGCCGGTGTACAAATGGAAACCGCAGGCCGAAACGTTTGCCGAGATCAATAGCTGGTGGCGGCATAACGTTGAAAATAACCTGGCTACGGTTATTGTTGGATATAGTTTAGGCAAAGCGCAGCGCATTTTGCAGAATCTTGATCTATCGATAGGCAAGGTATACACGCATGGCGTTATCGAAAACACCAACGATGCTTTGCGCCGCAATGGCATCACGCTAAACCCAACCCACCGCATAACTGCCGATGTACCTAAGGAAGATATCCGTAAAGGCATTGTTATTGCGCCGCCATCAGCGGTGGGTTCGCCCTGGATGCGAAGGTTTAACCCGTATGATTTTGGTTATTGCTCCGGCTGGATGAGCATACGCGGCGCTAAGCGCCGGAGGGCTGCCGATCGGGGCTTTGTACTAAGCGACCATGCCGACTGGGATGATTTGATCAGCGCGATCGACGCCACCGGCTGCGAAAAAGTTTATTTAACGCACGGCTACACGGCCAGCTTTGCCCGGTATCTGAACGAGATAGGCTTTGATGCCCATGAAGTGCATACCTTGTATGGCGGCGATGAACTAACCGAAGCGGATGAAGAAGCCCCGGCCCCCACCCAACCTCCCCCGGGAGGGGAGGCCCTATTGTCTGATGGCGAATCAAAAGTCCTCCCTACCGGGGAGGATTTAGGAGGGGCTACGATATGAAAGCCTTCGCCCAACTATTCCTCTCGCTGGATGAGACCAATAAGACCAACGAAAAGGTAAGAATACTGAAAGATTATTTTTTGTCGGTGCCCGATACGGATAAGATGCACATGCTGGCCTTGTTTACCGGCCGGCGGCCAAAACGGCCTATCAATGCTACGCTGGTACGCACCTGGGCCATGGAAATGGCGCATATACCTGTTTGGCTTTTTGAAGAAAGCTACCACGTGGTGGGCGACCTGGCCGAAACTATCACCCTGCTGCTGCCTAAAAGTACAGCAAGCAGTAACAAAACATTAACCGAGTGGATAGCCGAGATCAACGGCATCGCAACCCAAGCCGAAGAAGAACGTAAACAGTGGCTGTTATCATCATGGGGAATGTTGGATACACAGGAGCGCTTTGTATTCAACAAGTTGCTAACCGGCGGCTTCCGTATCGGCGTTTCACAAAATCTGGTGGTGAAAGCTTTGGCCGATATTTCGGGCTTAGATCAGGCAACGATCACACATCGTATTATGGGCAATTGGTCGCCCGAAGATTATCAGTTTGCCGACCTGATGGCTGCCGAAGGATTATCGGATGATATATCGCGCCCTTATCCCTTTTTCCTGGCTTATCCCATTCAGGAAACATCCGAAAAACAGAAAACATCCGGCGAATTGCAAATAGCCTTAGGTGATGCCGCCGAATGGCAGGCCGAATGGAAATGGGATGGTATCCGTGCGCAGCTCATCAACCGTGAAGGAAAAATATTTATCTGGAGCCGCGGCGAGGATCTGGCTACCGATAAATTTCCCGAACTGCACCCGTTTTTAGAAACTCTGCCTAACGGAACCGTCTTGGATGGCGAGATACTGTCCTTCAAGGATAACCGGCCTATGCCTTTCAATGTGCTGCAAACACGCATTGGCCGCAAAAACCTCAGCAAAAAGATATTAGAAGAAAGCCCGGTGGCTTTAATCGCTTACGATTGCCTGGAATATAACGGAGAAGATATCCGTCATAAAACGCAGAGCGAACGGCGATTGATGTTAGAGCAATTACGGACGGCAACGCCATTTCCGGATATCTTCCGCATCTCGGCTTTGATCAACTTCGAAACCTGGGACGAGCTGGCCGAGATCCGCGGGCAATCGCGCAGTATGATTGCCGAAGGCATTATGCTGAAACGCAAAAGCGCAACTTACCAGGTTGGCCGCCGCCGTGGCGATTGGTGGAAATGGAAGATCGACCCGCTGTCCGTCGACGCGGTGATGATCTATGCGCAAAAAGGTCATGGCCGCCGTGCCGACCTCTATACAGATTACACCTTTGGCGTTTGGCATGGCGATAAGTTGGTACCCTTTGCCAAGGCCTATTCGGGCCTAACCGACGAGGAGATACGCAAAGTAGATAACTTCGTAAAACGCAACACGCTCGAAAAATTTGGTCCGGTGCGCACCGTAAAACCCGAACTGGTGTTCGAGATCGGGTTTGAAGGCATCAACTACTCCAGCAGGCATAAATCAGGCGTAGCACTGCGCTTTCCACGGATCTTACGCTGGCGCACCGATAAACCTATGGAAGAAGCCGACACCCTCGAAACTTTAAAGGCCCTGCTTTAAACCCGGGGGCAAATAAACCGTCTCAAATTGTAAAATACCAGGCAAAAGACTATACTTGTTTGTTTCGCGTTTTATTTAACACAATGAAAAAACTATCCCTGATTATCCTGCTGCTCGGCACAACCCTAATAAGCCAGGCTCAAACCAAAAACACCGTAACCAAGTCGTCGGTTACCTACCAAATCAAAAACATGGGCTTTACTACCGCCGGAAAATTCGGCGGGCTTGAAGCAAATATCCTGTTCGATAAAGCACATTTAGCTACCAGTACTATCGATGCTTCGGTAGCGGTGAAAACCGTGAACAGCGACGATGATATGCGCGATGAGCACCTGCGCAAGGAAGATTTTTTTGATGCCGATCATTACCCCAAAATGATTATGAAGTCGACATCGCTTAAATCAAAGAGCGGCAATAACTTTATTGGCGAGTTCGACTTGACCATTAAAGGCAAAACCAAGCGCATAACTGTACCCTTTACTTACGTTGTAAAAGGCAATACCGCAACCTTTGCCGGCAGTTTCAAAATCAACCGACTCGATTTTGGCGTGGGCGATACCAGCGTAGTGCTCAGCAATGAGGTAACGGTGTTTTTAAACGTGGAAACTGCAATTTAAGTCCGGAGCCTTGAGTCAAAAGTATTGAGTCGATTTGACTCTTGACTTAAAACTCCGGGCTCAAGACTATCTTTACTGGCGCAAGTATGTGGGGCCGGTTTGGGTGTGGCTACTTGTGCCTTATTCAATCATTAAAAAACAACACATGGGTATTTATGGGTATAACCCATGTGATGTTAATATCTTCAAAGAACATTACAATCCGTGTTGATGTTGTCACCTGCCACCCGCATAAGCACAGCCATCCTAATTTAGTTAAAAGCACTTGTAAACTTGTCTCACAGTTTTAAGACAAAGTTCCTCACGTCCGCGTTAGGGAGCGGATACGACCCATGGCTAAGGCCTGTGCAGTATGAGCGGGATAGCCCAGCCTTAAGCAACGCCCATTGAATAATGATTGAAGGATTGATGGACGACTGAACAACCGAATAATTAGCAAGGCACAAGTAGCCACTACAAAGCCTTCACTACATCCTTGCGCCAGTAAAGGGTTTTAAGAATATGCGAAATAAAAGCACATCTAATTATCTGCAAGTTCTACAGAAATCCCATACCGACACATTCAACTCTTGCTTCTTGAGTCTTGTCTCTTTGATTCTATCTTCCCACACATTATCTTTTTGTTAAATACGCACCATTTTGTAACGATAAGCTTATATTTACGTTTTACGCCCTGCAATGAAACTCCGTGTACTCGTCTTTATAAACGCGCTTGCCGTATCTATCACCATTTCGGCGGTGAACTATTATTTCAGGCATAGCTGGTATGATGTGGCCATTACCTTTACGGTGAGTATGGCGTCGAGCTTCGTGTTTATTTATTACATGATCGAGCGGTACATTGTTGCCAAGATCAAGATCATCTATAAACTGATCCATAACCTGAAATTGGGTAAGGATTTGAAAGACGCCATTGGCGACCACGTAACCTCCGACCCGATTAACGACGTGGAGGTTGAAGTAAAAGAATGGGCGCGCCAGAAAAAGACCGAGATTGAGGATCTGAAAAAACAGGAGCAATTTCGCCGCGATTTTTTGTCGAACATTTCGCACGAGTTTAAAACCCCGCTTTTTGCCATACAGGGTTATATCGAGGCTTTGCAGGATGATATGGACGACCCGGAAATGACGCAACAGTTTTTAGAAAAGGCGGCCAAGAACGTAGACAGGTTGAGCTATCTGATTAAGGACCTTGACGAGATTTCGAAACTCGAATCGGGCGAGATACCAATCAATTACTCCAAATTTAAGATCAACGAACTGATCAAAGAAGTGATTGAATCGCTGGAATTGAAGGCTAAGCAATATAAAATTAAGCTGGAGTTTAAGGATAAGTACGATGAACACATTTTGGTAAATGCCGACCGCGAAAAAATACGCCAGGTACTGGTAAACCTGATCGATAACTCGTTTAAATATGGTAAGGAAGGCGGTAGCACATCGGTAAGACTGTATGATATACACGAACAAGTATTGGTTGAAATTACCGATGATGGCATAGGTATTGAGGAGAAATATCTGCCCCGTTTGTTCGAGCGGTTTTTCCGTACGGATAGCAGCCGTTCGAGGCAGATCGGTGGCTCGGGCCTGGGTTTGGCTATTGTAAAGCACATTGTCGAATCGCACCAGCAAACTATTAACGTGCGCAGCACCGAGGGAATTGGCTCTACATTTGGTTTTACGTTGCAAAAAGTGCGTCAATCACCGTTCCCTGTGTTACCGGTATTAAAAAATTAACATTGGCTTAATACAGTCCAAGTACATTTGTATAAATCAATCCCGCGATGTCATTAAACAGCATTTTCCAATATTTTGTACCCAAGGATAAAAAGATATTTTTCCCTTTATTTGAACAAGCCGCCAGCAACGTGGTTGCCATGTCGGAACTATTGGTTGAAGCCGTAGCCATTGATGAGGCTTCCGAGCGTATAAGCTTGTACAATCAAATCGATAAACTTGAGAACGTTGGCGACGAAATTACTCACCAGATATACCTCGAGCTCAGCAAAAATTTTATTACGCCTTTTGACAGGGAAGATATCGCCTCGCTAACCAGCGCCATCGATAACGTGGCTGATTATATACAAGGCTCGGTAAATCGCATGAATCTGTATAACATGGAGGAAATGACACCAGCTGTCAAAAAACTTTCGGACCTGATATTGCTTGGCGCTACTGAAATGGAAAAAGCCATTAAGGAATTGAAAGACCTGAAAAACGTACGCAGCATCGCCGATTCGTGTATCCGTATCAACAGTATCGAAAACCAGGCCGATGATATTTTTGACCGCGCCGTAGCCGACTTGTTTTTATATGAAAAAGACGCCGTTAAGCTCATCAAGTACAAAGAAATACTGGCCGGCCTTGAAACCGCTACCGACATGTGCGAAGACGTTGCTAATGTAATGGAAACTATCCTGGTTAAAAACGCGTAATATTACCCATGTGTCATGCTGAACTTGTTTCAGCACCCCATATGCAAATCCTGTTTGATTGTCCGGGGGGGGCCGAAACAAGTTCAGCATGACTGCTTTTATGGGCTTACGCACCTGACGTTTAGGTAGGATTCGGCTAATTTATTAGCTTCGTACAGACTAAATATTTATCATTGCCGTTTTTACTGCAAATATTTCACTATGATCAAAGCATTCCGTTTACCTGCATTAGCCTTAGTTTTATTATCAGCAGGTTTCATCAATACCACATCAGCACAAATAAAATTACCCAGCGCTATCAAAGCGCTTACCGGTAGCTCATCAAGCTCGGGCACGCCAACAACGTTAGAGATAGGTACTGCCTTAAAGGATGCCCTGACCCAGGGAACTACCAAAAGCTCGGACAAGTTATCGGCAGTTGACGGTTTCTTTGCTGATGCTACGGTAAAACTATTATTTCCGCCTGAGGCACAAAAGGTGGAAAACCGCTTAAGACAATTGGGCCAGGGCGCGCTTTGTGATAAGATCATCCTATCCTTAAACCGTGCGGCTGAAGACGCCGCCGGACAAGCGAAACCGATTTTTATCGACGCCATTAAACAAATGACACTGGATGATGTGCAAAAGATATTATTAGGCAGTAATGATGCCGCAACCCAATATTTTAAACGGACCACTACTGTGGCCCTCGTTGCCGCGTTTAAACCAGTTATCGAAAAAAGCCTGGGCAAAACCGGCGCAACCCAATATTACAGCCAGGGTGCGACTATTTATAACAAAATACCTTTTGTAAGTAAAATAAACCCGGATATTGTTGATTATGCCACACAAAAGACCGTCGATGGCTTGTTCATCAAAATAGCTGCCGAAGAGTTGAATATCCGTACCAATATTGGCGCACGGCCAAACCCGGTAATGCAGAAGGTATTTAGCTATGCGGCTACGAAAATGTAATGGGTTTATCAAAAAAATGTCATTTCGAGTGAACAAAGCGACGAGAAATCTTCTTCCGTAAGCTAACGAAACAGAAGATCTCTCACTATCGTTCGAGATGACAACGGATTTGGGCGGGATTACTGGAACAATATCAGAAGTTGCCCCTTTTCAACCTTATCAGCAGGTTTAATTTTGATACTTTTAATGGTGGCATCGGCCGGCGCTTTGATGATGTTTTCCATCTTCATAGCTTCCAGTACGAAAAGATTATCACCTTTTTTCACTTCGTTGCCTTCGGAAACTAAAACTTTCAATACTAAACCTGGCATCGGCGCTTTAATGTCGGCAACTTTGTTGCTATTTAAATCGCTCATGCCCAATTGCTCCAGCAGGGCATCAAACTGATCCTTAGCTTTTACTTGGTAGGTGTTGCCATTTACTTTAATTTCGGCAGTTTTGGCGGCGCGGTCCAAACTCACCACTTCTACCGTGTACGATAGGTTGTTGTTGATGATATGATAAGTATCAGCACCCAATTTGGCGATATCGGCTTTAACCTCATGATGGTTGATGGTTAATACGTGTTTCTTAAGGGCGGTTCCAAAGTCGAAGCTATCGTTTACTTTAATGCTGTACATAATATTATTGGGTTAATACGTATTGAATCAAATTTGCGCCCATTTTTAAAGCTTTTAAGCGCGATTCCTGCGTATCGTTAGGGTAGGTGCCGAAATCCTCCCAGCCGTTGCCTAAATCGCATTCGTAGGTGTAAAAACAAACCAGCCTGCCTTTGTATATCAGGCCGAATCCCTGTGCGCGTTTGCCATCGTGTTCATGGATCTTGGGCAGGCCGTTCGGGAAATCGTATTTCTGGTGATAGAGTGGATGGTTGATCGGCAACTCTACAAAATCCAGTTCAGGGAATACCTTTTTCATTTCGCGGCGGATAAATTTATCCAGGCCGTAGTTATCGTCGATATGCAGAAAGCCGCCGCCGATTAAATATTTACGCAGGTTGTCCGCTTCCTGGTTTGAGAAGATGACGTTGCCGTGCCCTGTCAGGAAAATGAACGGGTAGTTGAATATCTCGGCGCTGCCAACTTCAACAATCTCATCCTGCTGTTGGAAATTGGTTTTCAGGTTTTCGTTGCAAAAGGCGATGAGGTTGGGTAAAGCGGTACGGTCGCCATACCAGTCGCCGCCGCCATTGTACTTTACCTTCGCCATTTTATAAGTAGGCACACTGAAACTGCTGAACAGCAACAGGCATACTATAGCTATGGCCGGAAATATCCTCATGGGCGGTTTAAAAAATTGATCTCGAAACAGGCTTCCAATGCAGCCGTCTCCGTACGTAAACGACTTTCGCCTAAAGTTATTGGTTCAAATCCATTTTGCAAAGCGTCGGCTATCTCTTTCGGTGTAAAATCGCCCTCGGGGCCAATCATAACCAAATAGTTACCATGTGGTTTGGTTAGTTTTCGCAGATCGCCTTTTTCTCCCGGTTCGCAATGTGCTATCAGCTTTTGTGTGGCTTTTGCTTGCGCGATGAACTTTTGAAAAGGTACAGGTTCGTTTAACACAGGGTGGTATGCTTTGAGCGATTGTTTAATAGCCGAAGTGATGATCTTATTCAGGCGTTCGGCTTTGGCCTCTTTACGTTCAGATCGCTGGCAAATGATGAGCGATATCTCATCGATGCCAATCTCTGTAGCTTTTTCCAGAAACCACTCCAGCCGCTCAATATTTTTGGTTGGTGCTACGGCAATATGCAGGTAATGATTGCGTTTGCCAAATTCCTGCTGCTGCGATAGTAGTTTTAACGCTATTTTTTTAGGATGCGGGTCTACTATTTCAGCTTCGTACAAGCCACCTTTACCGTCAATGAGTTGTACATGCTCGCCGTTTTGCAGGCGCAATACCCGGATAGCATGTTTGCTTTCCTCTTCGCTCAGGTAATACAGCGGCGAATTGGTGATATCGGGTGTGTAAAAAAGTTGCATGGCAACAGGTTAATGCAGGTCTATCGCGTCGGATTCGTTGATGAGCAGTTCGAGTTTAACCGATTCGATGTTCTGGTCGGATTTTTTGAGAACGGTAATATTGTATCCGTTTGATTCCTTTTGCTCGCCAACTTCAGGTATCTTACCAAAAATATCACCCAGCCAGCCCGATACCGTGTCAAAGTCTCCGTCCTCGGGTAGATCATGAGGCAGGTGGCCGTTCACATCATATATCGGCGCCATCGCGTTCACCACAAATTCGCGCTCGTTCAGTTTTTCTACTATCGGTTTTTCTTCGTCGTATTCGTCCTGTATCTCGCCAACCAGTTCTTCCACAATATCTTCCAGCGTAACCATGCCCGCGGTGCCACCAAACTCATCAGATACGATGGCGATCTGTATCCGTTTTTGTTGCAATTCGGCCATCAGATCGTTGATCTTTTTGGTCTCAGGAATAAAATACGGCTTGCGGATGATCTCTCTTAAAACAATATCCTGGTTACGTGCAAGCAGGGCCAAAATATCTTTGGCGTGCACAATACCCACTATCTTATCGATCACATCATCATACACCGGCATACGCGAGTAGCCTTCGGTAATGATGCTTTCCAGCAATTCTTCCTTGGTGGTGTTGATGTCGACCCCGGAGATCTTAGTACGCGGTACCATGATGTTCTTTACCACTCGCTCGTTAAAGTCGAACACGTTTTGAATAAGCTCGTGCTCGCTCGAATCCAGGGCGCCAGTTTCTTTACCCTGCTCCAACAGGTATTGCAACTCTTCCGAGCTATGGTGCGCCTCACCGCCGGGTACGGTAGTGATGCCCAAAACACGCAGAATAAAAGTGGCGAAGGTGTTGAGCGTCCAGATAAATGGTTTAAACACAGCAAAGAACACACGTAACGGTACAGACACCGCCATTACTGTGCGCACCGAGCGTTGTATGGCTATCGATTTTGGCGCCAGTTCGCCAAATACGATGTGGAACACCGTGATCAAGGTAAACGCCGCGATATGGCTGATGTTGATTACAATAGGTAAGGTAATGGTTAACCCTAGCATATTGAACAGGTTGAGCATAATGGCACTTACCACACCTTCGCCCACCACACCCAAGCCCAGCGAGGCAATGGTAATGCCCAGCTGTGTAGCGGCCAGATATCCGTCCAGATTAAACAGGATAGCTTTGGCTACTTTGGCAACGCCGCTGCCGGTTTTAGCCTGCAGCTCTATCTGCGATCCGCGAACCCTGACCATCGCAAATTCGGCAGCAACAAAAAAACCATTAAGGGCAACCAGTGCCAGTGTGGCAAAAATGTAAAAACCGCTTATGTGGAGGTCTGGAGGGGCCATTTACAAGTTTTGAGTTGGAAAAGTAGACTTGTACAAGTCCAGTGCCTCGGTAATTACCTTGTAGGCATACCGTTGTCCCATCAGGTGTTCGATGGTTACGTTTTTGCCTTCCAGTTTTTTATAATCCTGGAAGAAACGCACGATCTCTTTCATGGCATGTGGCGGCAATTCCGTCAGCTCGTTAATGTAGTTTACCGACATATCATTTTTGGCTACCGCGATGATCTTATCGTCCTGCTCGCCGTTATCAACCATGTGCATCACACCGATAACCTGTGCCTCGATGATCGACATCGGGTAAACGTCAACAGAACATAAAACCAGGATATCCAGGGGGTCTTTATCGTCGCAATAGGTTTGCGGGATAAAGCCATAATTGGCAGGGTACATTACCGATGAGAACAGAACGCGGTCCAACTTTAAAAGGCCCGATTCTTTATCTATTTCGTACTTGGCTTTTGAGCCTTTGGGTATTTCGATGATAGCGTTAACAATGTTGGGTATATTATCGCCAGGCGAAACCTGGTGCCATGGGTGTTGTGTGCTCATGTATTTATGGTATATGTGTATTATCTTGTGTTTGATCCGTCAAATATCGCCTACGTACAAAAGCGATAATCAACGGAATTGTTGTAATTATTATCAACCCTAATATAACGTATTGCAGGTAATACTTAATATTGGGGTACTTTACGCCTAAAAAATAACCGGTTAGGGTTAGTATGGTTACCCAAGCCACGCTGCCGGCCAGGTTGTACAGGGTAAATTTCTTAAAATCAACCTTTACAACACCTGCAAAGATAGGGGCAAAAGTTCTAATTATAGGGAAAAATCTGCCTAAAACCAGTGCCATGCCGCCATGTTTTTCATAAAATTCTTCGGCTATGCGTATGTAGCGCTTTTTGAAGAACAACGAATCGTCGCGACTGAAGAGCACCGGCCCTGTGCGATAGCCAAACCAATAACCAACATAGTTGCCCAAAAAGCCGGCCGCGATAAGGCTCAGCACCAGTACAACAATGGGGACTTTGAGTATGCCGCTTGCGCAGAAAAGCCCTGCTAAAACCAGGAGATAATCGCCAGGGAGAAAAAACCCGAAGAATAACCCGGTTTCTGCAAAAACCACCACCAGCAGCAGATAAAAGCCACCCTGGCTGATAATCGATTGTGCATCGACCAGATGTTGCAGGTGTTGCCAGAAACTTTCCATTCTGAATGGTTATAAAACTACGAATATTTAACCGGTTATACTACCGGCAAATATTATATTAAGGTAGTTAAAAAAACCGGGTATACACCAATAGCTATGGTTATTAATGCCGATAAGCCTAAAACCAGGGTAAAATAAGTTGGAACGGGTAGTTCGGCACGCTCGGCCGGGTTAAAGTACATGGCAACAATTACCCTGAAATAGTAGTAAATACTAATAATGGCATTGATAACAGCGATAATAACCAGCGTAAACTGATATTGTGCCAATGCGCCCGAAAACATAAAGAATTTACCGATGAAGCCTGCTGTTA
>Ga0157373_10000162_pt1 | contig 54140 bp, 46 predicted proteins | sample C65metaG_FD_113460 | JGI IMG/M metagenome (GOLD analysis project Ga0157373, IMG submission 113460) | Corn rhizosphere microbial communities from Kellogg Biological Station, Michigan, USA - C6-5 metaG | ecosystem: Host-associated > Plants > Roots > Rhizosphere > Soil | place: USA: Michigan... | reverse complement strand
GGCCACGATGTCGGCGGTCTCGATCATCGCCATCCAGAGCGCCGGATGCGTCTGCATCAGCTTCTCTTCGGTGATGTGGAAGCGGTTCATGTGGCCGCCCATCTGCACCAGCGAGATGGACTCCACGCCGCCGCCGACCGCGACCTGGGCGCCGTCGTTGCGGACGTAGTTCGCCGCCATTGCGATGGCGTTCAGGCCCGAGGAGCAGAAACGGTTGATGGTCGTGCCCGAGGCCGTCACCGGCAGGCCCGCCCAGAGAGCCGCGTTACGGCCGACGTTGTGGCCGGTGGCGCCTTCCGGGCCGCCGCAGCCCAGGACCACGTCCTCGACTTCCGCGCCTTCCAGGCCCGCGCGTTGCACCGCGTGCTGGATGCAGTGGCCGGCCATCGCCGCGCCGTGGGTGTTGTTGAAACCGCCGCGCCCGGACTTGGCCAGGCCCGTGCGGGCATATGAAACGATGACGGCTTCACGCATCGGCGCGGCTCTCCCCTGATAATCAAACAGCCGTTTGAAATTGGCGGCGGTCGCACTCCTCATAGGGGTTTGTGCGGCGCAGCGCTAGCTCACGTGAACGTCAATTACCTGAGGTGATGCTTGACGCCTGATGCCTGCGGGCGGAGCATTCAAACAAGCGTATAAAGTGGAGGCGTCATGGAGCGGGCTTACGACCTCGTCGTCAGGGGCGGACAGGTGTTCGACGGCTCCGGCTCCGAGGGCTTCGCCGCCGACGTGGGCGTCAAGGACGGCCGTATCGCCGCTGTGGCGCCGGGACTTCCCGCCGGGCGCGAGGAGATCGACGCGACGGGCAAGATCGTCACGCCGGGCTTCGTCGACATCCACACCCACTACGACGGCCAGGCGACCTGGGACGAGCGGCTGCAGCCTTCGTCGTGGCACGGCGTGACCACGGTCGTCGTCGGCAACTGCGGCGTCGGCTTCGCGCCCTGCAAGCCGCAGGACCACGGCCGGCTGATCAGGTTGATGGAAGGGGTGGAGGACATCCCCTTCCCGGTGCTGACCGAAGGCCTGCCGTGGAACTGGGAGAGCTTCCCCGACTATCTGGACGCCTTGCAGGCGCGGCGGTTTGACATCGATATCGCCACCCAGCTGCCGCACGCGGCGCTGCGTGTCTTCGTCATGGGTGAGCGCGGCGCCAACCGTGAACCGGCGACGCAGGCCGACATCCACGTCATGGCGGCGATCGCGAAGCGAGCGATGGAGGCGGGGGCGCTCGGGTTTTCGACGTCGCGGACGCTCAACCACCGCACCAGCGACGGCCAGCCGACGCCGACGCTGACGGCCGCCGAGGACGAGCTGACCGGCATCGCCATGGGGCTGAAGGCGGCCGGCCGGGGCGTCTTGCAACTGGTCTCCGACTTCGCGCCCGATCCGCGCGCGGAGTTCGCCATGTTGCGCCGGATTGTCGAGGCATCCGGTCGCCCCCTCTCCTTCACGCTGGCCCAGGCGCACCGCGCGCCAGAGAGCTGGCGGATGCTGCTGGGGGCGCTGGAGGAGGCCACTTCCGCAGGCCTGCCGATGAAGGCGCAGGTGTGTGGTCGGCCCGTCGGCGTGCTGTTCGGGCTGGAGCTGACGCTGAACCCCTTCAGCTTCCACGAGACCTACAAGGAGATCGCCGTCCTGCCGCTGGCCGAGCGGGTGGCGAAGCTCTCCGATCCGGCCTTCCGCGCCCGCCTGCTGACCGAGGCGGTCCCGATGCGCGGCCCATTCCAGGGCAGCGCTCTTCGCCAGTGGGACGCCATCTACCCGATGGAGGACGAGCCCGACTACGAGCCCACCGCCGACAAGACCGTCGCCGCCATCGCCGCTGCGCGGGGCGTCGAGCCCGAGGCCGTCGCGCTCGATCACATGCTGTCGAACGGCGGGCGGGGCATGCTCTACCACCCGTTCCTGAACTATGGCTCCGGTTCGCTGGACCCAAGCTTTGCGATGCTCAGCCACAAGGACACGGTGCCGGGGCTGTCCGATGGCGGCGCCCATGTCGGCATGATCTGCGACGGGTCCTTCCCGACCTCGATGCTCACCCACTGGACACGCGACCGCACGCGCGGGCCGAAGCTGAAGCTTGCGGACGTGGTGCGGATGCAGACCACCGACACGGCCCGCGCTGTCGGCCTCCATGATCGCGGCCTGATCGCGCCGGGATACCGCGCCGACCTCAACGTCATCGACTACGAGAACCTGACGCTGCATGCGCCGCGGGTCGCCTACGACCTTCCGGCCGGCGGGCGCAGGCTGGTGCAACGGGCGAGCGGCTATGTGGCCACCGTAGTGGCGGGCGAGATCACCTACCGCGACGGCGAACCGACCGACGCCCTGCCCGGACGACTGGTGAGAGGGGCGCAATCGGCGCCCGCGGCGATGGCGGCGGAGTAGGCTTAGCCGCCGAAGCTCTGGCCGGGCTTGAGCGGGGCCATCCGGATCAGGCGGGAGTCCTCGACCGCGGCCTGACGGTGTTTCACGTGCTCGCGGTAGTCGGGGCTGGTGACCATGGCCAGGAAGGCCGCCGCGTTCGGGTATTCGGCGATGAAGGCGAGGTCCCAGCGCTCGTCGGTCGGCCCGGTGACGACGCAGTCCGGCCGCCCCGCCCACACCTGCTTGCCGCCCAGCTCGCGGAAGACCGACGCCGAGGCGCGGCCGTATTCGCGGTAGGCGTCGCGGCCGCTCATCCCCTTGCCGTGGTTGGGATGACCTTCCGGGTAGTTGGCGGTCTTGTTCAGCCGGATCAGGTTCAGCATCTGGATCGGCTCATCGCGCGGGAGGCCCTTGAAGGCGTCGAACTGCTCGCGGGTGGGGTCGATGCTGCTCATGGTTTCTTCTTTCGCGGGGTCTTGCGTGGGGGCAGGACGGTGAGCTCGTCCGGTGTTTCGTTGGGATTGTCGCCGTTGGGCGGCACATGCTCGGCGAGGATCTCGCCCGCCCGCTCGATGGCGGCGACGAGGCCGTCGGCGAGCCGGCCGCGCTGCACGCCCTCGACCAGCTTCGCCACCACGCCGTCCCAGACCTCGCGCGGCGCGACGGCATAGACGCCCTCGTCGGCGATCACCTCGGCGCGGTGTTCGGCCAGCGCCACGAACAGCAGGACGCCCGTGCGCGCCGAGGTCGTGTGCAGGCTCTTCGTCACGAACTGCTGGAGCGCGGCGTCATGCACCCGCTCGGCCTTCACCGACTTCGGCGTGAGCGCGCGCTTCACGGAGGGGATGGAGACCAGCAGCGAAACGGCGATGAAGACGATGGCCTGGAGGACAATGTAGGCGCTGAGCGCCCACAACACCGTCGTGCCGACCGCCGCCGCATGGCCGATAGTCCAGCCGCCCGCCAGCCGCGTCAGCTCGTCGGGCCGTACGCCCAGCAGCACCGCCGCCGCCGGGAGCACCAGCGCCGCGCCCGCCGCCCAGGCGAGCGGGGTTTCCCGGTAGTCCGAAACGTCCGGCGCGACGACGCAGGAGATTTCGCCGGCCGTGGTCAGCTCGGCCTTTGCGATGGCGGCTGCGATACGGGTGTGGTCCTCGGGTGTGAGCTCCATCACCAGCCTCCCGACGACCCGCCGCCGCCGAACGAACCGCCGCCGCCGGCGAAGCCACCGCCTCCGCCGAAACCGCCTCCGCCGCCCCAGCCGCCGCGACCGCCGCCTCCGCCCATGCCGCCGAGGATGATCCACGGCAGCGCCGAGCCCAATCCGCCACGCCTGCGACCGAAGAGGCCGCGCAGCATCATGATGATGAAGAAGATCATGATCAGGACCGCAAAGGGCGGAAGGCCCGGCTGCTGTTGCGGCTGGCTGGCCACGGCCTGCGCCTTGGCCACGTTCGCCTTGGCCTGATCGTCGGGCAGGGCGAGCTGCTGGATCAGCGCGTCGGTCCCGGAAATCACCCCGCCTTCCATGTCGCCGGAGCGGAAGCGCGGCAGCACCGTCTCCTGCAGGATCACCGACGACAGCGCGTCGGTCAGGATGGGCTCGAGGCCATAGCCGACCTCGATCCGCACCTTCCGTTCGCTGGGCGCGACGATGAACAGGACGCCGTTGTTGAGCTTGGCCTGTCCGATGCCCCAGGCGCGACCGAGCTGGTAGCCGTAGTCCTCGATCTCATAGCCCTGCAGCGAGGGCAGGGTGACGACCACCAGCTGGCGGCCGGTCTGCTGCTCCAGCGTCGCCAGCTTGCCGGTGAGCTGCTGTTCGGTCGCGGGCGAGAGCATGTTCGCGCCGTCCACCACCCGCCCGGTCAGCGTCGGGAAGGTGGGGGCGGCGTGCGCCGTCCCGCCAAGGCTCAGAAGCAGGACGGCGCAGAAGGCGAGGAAGGCTCTCACTTATTGCGCCGGAACCGTGTTCGTCGCGGGGGCCGGCATCGGCGCCGGACCCGCGCTCGGCGCGGCGGGGATGTTGAACTGAACGGTCGGCGCGGTCTGGGCCTGGGCGGTCGCCTGGAACATCTGCGCCGGCTTGGAGCCCGAGTAGAAGGTGTGCGCCCAGATGCTGGTCGGCAGGGTGCGCAGCGCCACGTTGTAGCTTTGGGCCGCGGCGTTGTAGTCGCGCCGGGAAATGGCGATGCGGTTTTCGGTGCCCTCAAGCTGGCTCTGCAGGGCCAGGAAGTTGGTGTTCGACTTCAGGTCCGGATAGCGCTCCTGGATCATCATCAGCCGGCCGAGCACGCCCGACAGCTGGTCCTGCGCCTGGGCGTATTTCTGGAAGGCGGCCGGATCGGTGATGGTGGAGGCGTCGACCTTGACCTGCGTGGCGCTGGCCCGGGCCTCGGTGACGGCCACCAGGACGGAGCGCTCCTGCGCGGCATAGCCCTGCACGGTGGCGACCAGATTGGGGATCAGGTCGGCGCGGCGCTGGTACTGGTTCTGCACATCGCCCCAGGCGGCCTTCACCTGCTCGTCGCGGGTCGGAATGGTGTTGATCCCGCAGCCGGCCAGGACGGCGGCGGCGATGAAGGCGGGGACAAGCCGCAGGACGGATTTCAGGGACGGCATCGGGGGGTTCCTCTCGAACGGCGCTGGCAAGCGCGGCCTCAGACAGGAACGATATAGGCCCTCAGGGCGCGTTGCGAGAGGTCAACCGTTATAGCCGCGAATGGCGGCGATAATCTGGTCCTGAACTTCAGGCGTCATGTAGGGGTGCATGGGGAGCGCCAGCACGGTTTCGGCCTTGGCCTCGGTGACCGGCAGACCGCCCGCGCCTTGCGGGAAGTGGGCGTAGGGCGCCTGCTGGTGCATCGGCACGGGGTAGTAGACCGCCGTCGGAATGCCTTGCGTCTTCAGGTGGGCGGCGAGGCCGTCGCGGTCGCGGTATTCGATGACGTACTGGGCCCAGACCGAGACGCCGCCCTCGATCACCGTCGGGACTTGCAGGACGGCGCCGTCGAGACCCTCGGCATAGCGGTTGGCCACGGCCTGCCGCAGGGCGATTTCTTCTTCGAAGATGGCGAGCTTCTCGATCAGGATGGCGGCCTGGATCGTGTCGAGCCGCGAGTTCATGCCGATGCGGGCGTTGAGGTACTTGGCCTCGTGCTCGAAGGTGCGGCCTTGCAGGTCTTCGGCGACCGCCTTGCCGTGGACGCGGAAGCTGTCCATCCGGTCCCACAGCGCCTGGTCGTTCAGCAGCACCGCCCCGCCATCGCCGTAGCAGCCCAGCGGCTTGGCCGGAAAGAAGCTGGTGCTCGTCACATCGGCCCAGTGGATCGGGTGCCGGCCGTTCAGCGTGCAGCCGAAGCCCTGCGCGGAGTCACTGATCAGCTTCAGACCGTGGCGGTCGCAGATCGCCTTGAGGGCCGGGTAGTCCGCCGGCTGGCCGAACAGGTCGACGGCGATGACGACTTTGGGCGTCAGGCGCCCCTCGGCCTTGATCGCCTGGATCGAGGCTTCGAGGTGAGCCGGGTCGATGTTGTAGGTGTCGGGCAGGATGTCGACGAACACCGGCTCGGCCCCGACCCACGGCATGATTTCGGGCGTCGCCGTAAAGGTGAAGGAGGGGCAGAAAACCGCATCGCCCGCGCCCACGTCCCAGGCCATCAGCGGCAGGGCCAGCGCGTCGGTGCCGTTGGCGCAGGAAAGCGCCAGCCTGGCCTGTCCGAACGCGGCCAGCCTGGCCTCGAACTCGCGGACCTCGGGGCCCATCACATAGCCGCCGTGGTCCAGTACGCGGGCGATGGCCGCGTCGAGGCGGCCGCGGATGCGCCGCTGCTGGGCGGCGAGGTCGATGAAGGCGATGCTCATGGGGCGCGGCTCATAGGCTGTGTCGGTCGCCGTGGCGACTAAAACCCCGTTACGGCTTGTTTCGGCTCAGGCCAGCGCCTGCTCCAGATCGGCGATCAGGTCGTCACAGTCCTCGATGCCGACCGAGAGGCGGATCAGGCTGTCGGAGATACCGAGCTCGGCGCGTGTCTCCGGCGGGATCGAGGCGTGGGTCATGATCGCCGGGTGCTCGATCAGGCTTTCGACGCCGCCGAGGCTTTCGGCCAGCGTGAACAGCTGCGTCCGCTCCAGCACCCGGCGCGTGCCTTCGACGTCGCGGTCGAGAACGGCGGTGATGATGCCCCCAAAGCCGTTCGCCATCTGGCGTTTGGCGAGCTCATGCTGAGGGTGGCTTTCGAGGCCGGGGTAGATGACCTTCGTCACGTCCGGCCGCGCCTCCAGCCACTGCGCGATGCGAAGGGCGCTGTCGCAATGGCGCTGCATGCGAAGGGCCAGCGTCTTAAGGCCTCGCAGCGCCAGGAAGCTGTCGAACGGCGATAGGATCGCGCCCGCGGCGTTCTGCAGGAACTTCACCCGCGCGGCGAGGTCGGCGTCGTCGCCCACAACCGCCACGCCGCCGATCATGTCCGAATGGCCGTTCAGGTACTTGGTCGCCGAGTGGGTGACGATGGAGAAGCCGAGCTCCAGCGGCCGCTGGATGTAGGGGCTGGCGAAGGTGTTGTCGGCGACCGTCAGCAGGCCGTGCTTCTTGCCGATCTCAGCCACCGCCGCGAGGTCAACTAGGCGCAGCGTCGGGTTGGTGGGCGTCTCGACCCACAGCATCTTCGTGTTCGGCCGGATCGCGGCCTCCAGCGCAGCCAGATCGCTCATGTCGACGTAGCTGAACTCCAGCCCTGCCGAGCGGCGGCGCACCTTGTCGAACAGGCGAAACGAGCCGCCGTAGAGGTCCTCGGTCGCGATCACATGGTCGCCGGCGTCCAGCAGTTCCAGCACCGTCGCGCCCGCCGCCAGCCCGGAGGCGAAGGCGAACCCTGCGGTGCCGCTCTCCAGGTCGGCGATGCAGCGTTCGAAGGCAAAGCGCGTGGGATTCTGGCTGCGGGCGTATTCGAAGCCCTTGTGAACGCCGGGGCTCTCCTGGGCGTAGGTCGAGGTCGCGTAGATCGGCACCATCACCGCGCCGGTGGTCGGATCGTGTTGCTGGCCGCCGTGGATGGTGCGGGTGGAGAAGGCCAGGCGGTTCTTGCCGCCAATCTCTCCTTTAGGCGTGGTCATTGGGCGGTCCGGCGCAGGTGGTTGATGAGGTCGACCGGCGTTATCAAGCCCACCAGCGTCTCGCCGTCCACCACCACCGCAACCTCATCGCGGTCGAAGGCGGCCTTGAGGCGCTCGATCGGTTCGTGAACCTGCAGGGTGTGGACCTCGCGGGTCATGGCGGCCGAGACCTTGGCCCCGAACCGCTCGGCCCGGCCCTCGCGGGCGCCGACGGCGGAGAGGATGTCGCTCTCGTCGAGAATGCCGACCAGCTTGCCGTGGTCGACGACGGGCAGCTGGCTGATGTCGGCGGCGCGCATGCGGTTGTAGGCGGTGAGCAGACTGTCTTCCGGCCCGATGGAGATTACGCCGCCTTCCGAGAAGTCGCGGGCGATCAGATCGCGCAGGTCGCCGTGCTGGGGTCTATCCTCAAAGCCGTGGGCGGCCACCCACATGTCGTTGAACATCTTGGTCAGGTATTTGCCGCCGGTATCGCAGACGAGGCTGACGACGCGCTTGGGCTCAGTCTGCTCGCGGCAATACCGCAGCGCCGCGGCCAGCAGCGTACCCGACGATGAGCCCCCCAGAATGCCCTCCTTCTCCAGCAGCAATCGCGCGGTCTCGACGCTCTCGCGATCGGGGATGGAGTAGGCCTTGGCCACCAGGTCCATCTGGGCGTTGGCCGGAATGAAGTCCTCGCCGATCCCCTCGACGATCCAGCTGCCCGCCTCGCCGTAGGTCCCGGTCGTGACGTAGTCGTAGAGGATCGAGCCCTTCGGGTCGGCCAGCACCATCTGCGTCTTCGGCGACACCCGCTGCATGAAGCGGCCGACGCCCGTCAGCGTGCCGCCGGAACCGACGCCGACGACGACGGCGTCCACGTCATGGCCCATCTGTTCCCAGATCTCCGGCCCGGTGGTGGTCTCGTGGGCGGCGGGGTTGGCCGGGTTCTCGAACTGGTTGACGTAGAGCGCGCCGGTCTGCTGGGCGATGGTCTGGGCCATGTCCTGGTAGTACTCGGCATGACCCTTGCCGACGTCGGAGCGGGTGATGCGCACGTCCACGCCCATGGCGCGCAGGTGCAGGATCTTCTCGCGAGCCATCTTGTCGGGCACCACGAGGATCAGCTTGTAGCCCTTCATCACCGAGACCTGCGCCAGCCCCAGTCCCGTATTGCCCGCCGTCGCCTCGATGATTGTCCCGCCGGGCTTCAGCCGCCCGTCGGTCTCGGCCGCCTCGATCATGGAGAGCGCGATGCGGTCCTTGATGGAGCCGCCGGGGTTCTGGTTTTCCAACTTCAGGAACAGGCGGCAGGGGCCGGTGTCGATGTGGGTCACCTCGACCATCGGCGTGCGGCCGATCAGGTCGAGGGAAGAGCGGGCGATTGGCGGAAGCTGGGGGTCGGTCATGTTGTCTCCGCCGGGGGAAGCGAAACGATCGACCTCGATCTACGCCCTTCGCGGAACGTGGTGAAGGCCAAACCCGGGCTTTCCGCAAAACCTGTTCAGGCGGGAAGGGTTGCGAGCTTCCCGGCCAGAAAGGCGTCGAGGTCGCCGCCCTCGAACAGGAAGCCCCGAACCCCCGCCCTCTCGGCCGCCGCCATATCGGAGGGCTTGTCGCCGATCAGAATGACGTCGGAGGGGTCCAGCGACCATTCGCTAAGCGCCCGCAGGATCATGCCGGGGTTGGGCTTGCGGTCCGGGTGGTCCGGATGGCGCAGGGCCTCGTCTTCGGCCTGCGGGTGATAGGGGCAGAAGTAGATGGCGTCGAAGTGCGCGCCATCGGCCGCGAGGTCGGCCTGCATCTGGTCGTGCAGGGCGTGCATCGAGGCCTCGTCGTAGTAGCCGCGCCCGATCCCCGACTGGTTGGTGGCGACGATCGCGAGCACCCCGGCGTCGTTGCAGCGGCGCACGGCTCGCTTGGCGCCGGCGATCCACTCCAGCTTGTCGACCTCGAAGACATAGCCGTGGTCGACGTTCAACACGCCGTCGCGGTCGAAGATCACGGCTCTGCGGCGGTGGGCGGCCATCCGGATAACCTAGCGGCGCAGCTCGCCTTCGCCTAGAAGCCGCGAGAATGGGGAGCCCTCTCGACGACGCCCGCGAGGTCCGCGACCAGCTGAAGGGCTGGCTGCTGGAGCATGCCTATCCGCTCTGGGCCGACGTCGGCCGCGATCGGCTCGGGTTCGTGGAAAAACTGGGGCTGGACGGCGAGCCCGTGGAGGCGCCCCGCCGTCTCCGTGTCGCCGCCCGCCAGACCTACGCCCTTGCCCTGGCGCCCGTGCTCGGCTGGAGCGGCGACTGGCGCGGCCTTGTGGAGCACGGGCTTGCCGCGATGGAGCGTTTCCGCCGGCGCGATGGCTTGTACGGCATCCTTCTGTCGGCGGACGGCGAGCTGCTGGATGACACGCCCGCGCCCTACGAGCAGGCCTTCGGGATGCTGGCGCTGTCGGCGGCGCAGGAGGTTCTCGGTGGGGATTTCGAAACCGCCGCAGTTCAGACCCGCGAGGCGTTGAAGGCGCGCGTCGGACGCCCGGACGGTGGCTTCTACGACAGCGCCGGGCGCCGCCCACCGCTACTCGCCAACCCGCACATGCACCTCTTCGAGGCCGCTCAGGCGTGGCGCTGGCGCGAGATGGCCGACGGCATAGGCCAGATTGCCGTCTCTCGGATGATCGATTCCGCGACCGGTGCGCTTTGCGAAAAATACGACGATGACTGGCTGCCGTTAGCGGAAGCCGACGTCGAACCCGGCCACCAGTTCGAATGGGGTTGGCTGCTGTTGCGTTTCGGCGCGACGGACGAGGCGTTACGGCTGATCGATGTCGCCGAAACCCACGGCGTCGACCCCGAGCGCGGCGTCGCCTTCAACAGCCTCTGCGCCGACCTCAAACCGCGCGACGAGAGCGCCCGCCTATGGCCGCAGACGGAACGGTTGAAGGCCGCAGTCGCGGCCGCGCTGGAAACCGGCGATGAGCGCTATTGGCGCATGGCGGCGAACGCGGGCCGGGGCTTGCAGAAGTATCTGGCGACCGACGTACCGGGCCTGTGGCGCGACCGGATGAATCCCGACGGCTCGTTCGTCGAAGAGCCTGCTCCGGCCAGCTCCTTCTACCATATCGTCGGCGCGATCCTGGATCTGGACCGTACGCTGAGCTGACCGCCCAAACTCCGCTCATCCCGACGAAAGTCGGGACCCAGGTCTGTCCAGTCAGCACTCCGTTGGAAAACCCTGGGCCCCGACTTTCGTCGGAGTGAGCGGTTTAGGGAGAAGGCTTTTTGTTCAAAGATTCCGCGATGGCCTTGACCTCCTCGGCGCGGTCGAGGGGGCAGATCAGCACGGAATCGCCGTCGACGATGATCGCGAGACCCTCGACCCCGATGGCCGCGACCAGGGGACCGTCGGTGCGGATCAGGCTGTTCTTCACGTCCACCAGCCGCGTCTCGCCGGAGATGACGTTGCCGTTCGCGTCGGCCTCGCCGGCGTCGCGGATGGCGGGCCAGGCGCCGAGGTCGGACCAAGTGAAGTCGGCCATTACCACGGCTGCGCGCTTGGTGTGCTCCATCACCGCGTAGTCGATGGACCTGGCCGGGGCGTGGGCGAAGGCTTTCGAGTCGAGGAACACCAGACCGGTTTCCCGCCGCGCGCCCCGCACAGCCTCCTCGGCGGCTTTAGCCATCTCCGGCTCAAACGCCGCCATCTCGTCCAGCAGAACGTCGGCGCGGAAGGCGAAGTTGCCGCTGTTCCAGAGGCGGCCTTCGGCGACGTAGCGCTTCGCCGTCTCCAGATCGGGCTTTTCGACGAAGGCGTGGACGGCGAACACGCCATCGCTCAGGCCCTCGCCCGGCTGGATGTAGCCGTACCCGGTCGCCGGCCGATCCGGCTTCACGCCGAAGGTGACGATCCTTCCCGCCGACGCGGCCTGCGCCGCCAGCCGCGCCGCCTTGCAGAATTTCTCGGGTTCGCCGACGTGGTGATCGGCGGCGAGCAGCAGGATCACGCCTTCCGGATCGAGCGCCTTCACATAGGCCGCCGCCGACGCCGCGGCCGGGCCGGAGTTGCGGGGTTCGGGCTCGACGAGCAGAACAGGCTCTACCCCGACCGCCTTCGCCTGCGCCCGCGCCTCTTCGGCCATCGAAGGGCCCGTGACGATGATCGGTGCCTCCGCCTCCAGCCCGCGCAGCCTCAGCAGCGTCTCCTGAAAGCTCGAGTTCGGGCCCGTGAGCGGCAGGAATTGCTTGGGCCTTCCCGGCCGCGACGCGGGCCAAAGCCGGGTCCCCGAGCCTCCGCAAAGCACGACCGGATGCAGAGCCAATGATTCCTCCCCCAGAATTACTCCGACCCTACGCGGTTCCAGTATGCTTGTGCGAGGGGGCTATCCCGCATAAGTCGCGGCCAACATGACCGTTATTTCGCCAGTACGGCTCACTCACCTCGAACGTCTCGAGGCCGAGAGCATTCACATCATGCGTGAGGTCGTCGCCGAGTGCGAACGGCCCGTGATGCTCTATTCCATCGGCAAGGACTCGGCGGTGATGCTGCACCTCGCCGCCAAGGCCTTCTATCCGAGCAAGCCGCCGTTCCCGCTGCTCCACGTCGACACGACCTGGAAGTTCAAGGCGATGTACGAGATGCGCGAGCGGATGGCGCGTGAGCTGGGCTTCGACCTGATCGTCTACAAGAACCCCGACGCCGAGGCGCGCGGCATCAACCCCTTCGACCACGGCTCGGCGCTGCACACCGACCTCTGGAAGACCGAGGGGCTGAAGCAGGCGCTCGACAAGTACGGCTTCGACGCGGCCTTCGGCGGCGCCCGGCGCGACGAGGAAAAGAGCCGGGCCAAGGAGCGGGTCTTCTCCTTCCGCTCGGCCCAGCACCGGTGGGATCCTAAGAACCAGCGGCCGGAACTGTGGCGGCTCTACAACGCCCGCAAGGGGCCGGGCGAGAGCGTGCGGGTGTTCCCGATCTCGAACTGGACCGAGCTCGACATCTGGCAATACATCCACCTGGAGAACATCCCCATCGTGCCGCTCTACTACGCCGCCGAGCGCCCGGTGGTGGAGCGCGACGGCTCGCTGATCATGGTCGATGACGAGCGCATGCCGCTGCGCGAGGGCGAGACGCCGATGATGAAGTCGGTGCGGTTCCGCACGCTCGGCTGCTATCCGCTGACCGGCGCGGTGGAGAGCACGGCGGCGACGCTGCCGGAAATCATCCAGGAGATGCTGCTCACGACCACCTCGGAGCGTCAGGGCCGGGTCATCGACCACGACCAGGCCGCCTCGATGGAGAAGAAGAAGCAGGAGGGCTACTTCTGATGCCCCCTCCTTCTGTAAACGCAGGACAAGCCCACCAATCAACGCTCATCGCCGAGGACATCGAGGCGTATCTCCACGCCCACCAGCACAAGTCGCTGCTGCGGTTCATCACCTGCGGGTCGGTGGACGACGGCAAGTCGACCCTGATCGGGCGGCTGCTCTACGACTCGAAGATGATCTTCGAGGACCAGCTGTCGGCCCTTGAAGCCGACTCCAAGCGGGTCGGCACGCAGGGCGGCAATATCGACTTCGCGCTGCTGGTCGACGGGCTGGCGGCCGAGCGCGAGCAGGGCATCACCATCGACGTCGCCTACCGCTTCTTCTCGACCGAGACGCGCAAGTTCATCGTCGCCGATACGCCCGGCCACGAGCAGTACACCCGCAACATGGTCACCGGCGCCTCGACCGCCGACGCCGCCGTGATCCTGATCGATGCGCGCAAGGGTGTGCTGACCCAGACGCGGCGCCACAGCTACCTCGTCAGCCTGATCGGCATCCGCCACATCGTGCTGGCGGTGAACAAGATGGACCTCGTCGACTGGTCGAAGGAGGTCTTCGACTCCATCGTCCAGGAGTACGCCGACTTCGCCGCTCAGATCGGAATCACGACGTTCACCGCCATCCCGATGTCGGCGCTGAACGGCGAGAACATCACCGAGCCGAGCACGGCCGCGCCCTGGTACGGCGGCCCGCCGCTGATGACCTGGCTGGAACAGGTACAGGTCGAGGACGACCTGCAGGCGGGGCCTTTCCGCATGCCGGTGCAGTGGGTGAACCGGCCCAACCTCGACTTCCGGGGCTTCTCGGGCTTTATCGCCTCGGGAACAGTGCGGCCGGGCGACCGGATCAAGGTGCTGCCCTCGGGCCGTGAGAGCCCGGTGGCGCGGATCGTCACCATGGCCGGCGACCTCGAGCGGGGCGTGGCCGGGCAATCGGTCACCATCACCTTGCAGGACGAGATCGACGTCTCCCGCGGCGACGTGATCGCCACCGCCGCCGAGCCGCCGCAGGTGTCTGACCAGTTCGAGGCCACGGTCGTCTGGTTCGACGACGAACACCTGCTGCCGGGCCGGCCTTACCTGATGAAGATCGGCGCGCGCACGGTCGGCGCCTCGGTCACCGAGCTGAAGCACCGGGTCAACGTAAACACGCTCGAGCACACGGCGGCCAAGACGCTGGAGCTGAACGAGATCGGCATCTGCAACCTGTCGGTCGACCGCGCCATCCCGTTTGAGGCCTATGCCGACAATCGCGACCTCGGCGGTTTCATCCTCATTGACCGCTTAAGCAACCGCACGGTCGGGGCGGGCATGCTGCACTTCGCGCTGCGCCGGGCCGAGAACATCCACTGGCAGGCAATGGACGTCGACAAGGCCGCGCGCGCGGGCCTGAGCGCCCAGAAGGCGCGCGTGGTCTGGTTCACGGGCCTGTCGGGCGCCGGCAAGTCGACGATCGCCAACCTGGTCGAAAAGCGGCTGCATGCGCTGGGCCGCCACACCTATCTGCTCGACGGCGACAACGTCCGCCACGGCCTCAACAAGGACCTCGGCTTCACCGAAGAGGATCGGGTCGAGAACATCCGCCGCGTGGCCGAGGTCGCGAAACTGATGGTGGATGCCGGCCTGATCGTGCTGACCGCCTTCATCTCGCCCTTCCGCGCCGAACGGCGCCTCGCCCGCTCGCTGGTGGGCGAAGGCGAGTTCGTCGAGGTCTTCATCGACACCCCGTTGGCCGAGGCCGAGAAGCGCGACGTCAAGGGCCTCTACAAGAAGGCGCGCGCCGGCCAGCTGAAGAACTTCACCGGCGTCGACAGCCCCTATGAGGAGCCGGAGAACCCGGAAATCCGCATCGACACCACGGGCATGAGTCCGGTCGAGGCCGCCGAGACGATCGTCGCCTGGCTGGAGGGCGAAGGGGCCGGACGCGCCTAGGGCGCGCCGGCGGGTCCCATGCCTGCCCCAACGGCGGTCATGTTCACGAGCGAGCCGTCCGGCAGCTTCATGTCGCCAGGCTTCATGTTGGAGGGGCAAGGCCCGTCCCACTTGGCGTCGATGATCACCGAGTGGGCGCCATTCATCTCCGGCATGGGCGAGCCGGTCGTCGTGGTCGTCGCGCGCACTTCATAGCTCGTCTTGAAGTCTCCAGTCGCCGTGCCTTCGGTGGCGGCGCGGATGTTGCCCACGCTCTGGCAGATGGACGAGAAGGACCAGGAGCCGTCCGCGTTCTTGCTGACGTCGTTCTTGATGCACCCGGCGCGGGTCCCCTGCTGGCCCCACCAGGCGATCTTCTTGTCGGTGGCGGCGTCCAGACAGAGGCTTACCGCCGGGATTTCGCCCAGACCCGCCACCTGGGTGGTCTGGGTCCACAGGCCGGGCTTGCGCTGGGGCGTTTCGACCATTTGGGGCCGCGCGGCGGGGGACTGGTCAGTATGGCGGTTGCAGGCCGCCAGGGGCGCGACCGTCGCTGCAATCATGATCGTTACCGTCAAAACGCGCATTGCGGCGCTCCTCTTCATTTTTTGACCCGCGCCCAGATCAAACCCGTGGGCGAGAGCGTTGCAATCCCGCTCGTTCAGAGCCGGCCGATGCTCGAATAGGCAAAACCTCGGTCCCGCAGGTCCGACGGCCTGTAGATGTTGCGCAGATCGACCACAACGGGCTGGCGCATGAGCAGTTTCACCCGGTCGAGGTCCAGTGCGCGGAACTGGTCCCACTCCGTCAGGATGACCACGGCGTCGGCGTCCTCGACGGCGTCGTAGGGACCGCTGGCGAACTCGACGCCCGGCAGGAGGGCTTGCGCCTCGTGCATCCCCTCCGGATCGAAGGCGCGGATCTGCGCGCCCATGGTCTGGAGCGCGGGCAGGATCTCCAGGCTCGGGGCCTCGCGCATGTCGTCGGTGTTGGGCTTGAAGGTCAGGCCAAGGACGCCGATGCGCTTGCCCCGCAGGTCTCCGCCCACGGCCTCGGCGACTTTGGCGGCCATCTTCTTCTTGCGCTCGTCGTTGACCCGTACGGTCGTTTCGACGAGCTCGATCGGGGCGCCGGCGTCGCGGGCGGTGCGCACCAGCGCCAGGGTGTCCTTCGGAAAGCAGGAGCCGCCGTATCCCGGACCAGCGTGCAGGAACTTCGAACCGATGCGGTTGTCCAGGCCGATGCCGCGGGCCACGTGTTGAACGTCGGCGCCGAGCGTCTCGCAAAGGTCCGCGATCTCGTTGATGAAGGTGACCTTCATCGCCAGGAACGCATTGGCGGCGTACTTGATGAGCTCGCTGGTCCGGCGGGTGGTGAAGACGATCGGCGTCTCGTTGAGATAGAGCGGGCGGTAAAGCTCGGTCAGCACCTCACGGGCGCGCGGGTCATCCGTGCCGACGACGACCCGGTCCGGGCGCTTGAAGTCGTCGATCGCCGCGCCCTCGCGCAGGAACTCGGGGTTCGAGACCACCGCGAACTGCGCGTCCGGACGCGTCTCCCGAATGATGCGCTCGATCTCGTCGCCCGTGCCGACCGGGACGGTGGACTTGGTCACCACCACCGTGAAGCCGTCCATCAGCCCGGCGATTTCCCGTGCGGCCGCGTGGACGTAGGAGAGGTCGGCATGGCCGTCGCCGCGGCGTGAAGGCGTGCCGACCGCGATGAAGATGGCGTCCGCCTGGCGCACGGCCTCGGCGGCTTCGGTGTCGAACGAAAGACGCCCTTCACGGACGTTCTGGGCGACGAGCTGGTCGAGGCCCGGCTCGTAGATGGGCATTACGCCGGCGCGCAGGCGCTCGATCTTGCCGACGTCCTTGTCGATGCAGCAGACGGTGTGGCCGAAGTCCGCGAAGCAGGCTCCAGACACCAGGCCGACGTAGCCGGTGCCGATCATCGTAACACGCATGTAGGTTCCTCGACCGGCCGGCGCGCCGGGGAAGGCAGTAGGTTTATCACGCCGCCGGAGCTTGCCAACGGCCCACCCTGAGCCCGCCCCAAACGAAAATCGCGCCGGGGCTACCCGGCGCGATCTGTTTCGTCAGACTTGCAAGCCCTACGGGCTGTGCGGCTGGTTGTCGTTATTGAAGGCCTCCGCGACGACCACGGCCGTCAGAACGCCAAAGGCGAGGAACACCCAGAAGTCCCCGTCCCTGTGGTAGGTGCCTTGCTGACCGTTGTAGGTGCCGGTCTGGCCCTCGGTGTATTGGGCTTTGACGATCTCCGCGCCGCCGCAGGCGCCGTCGTTGATCGTGACCATCGAATGGGGGACGACGGTGGTCTTGCAGCCGTTGGCGTAGGTCAGGGTCGCGCCGCCATTCATGGCCAGCACGCGATCACCGGCGCGGAGCGCGGTGGAGCCCTTGGCCGGAACAAACCGGCCATCCTGGTTGACAAGCACGGAGCCCGACACGTTGGCCAGCTTTGCCGACTGCGCGGCGACCGCCTGCCCCGAAATCCCGAGCAGCGCGATGGACGCTGCCACGACGACTTGGCGAATCATTCGTATACCTCTCGACTTCCCACGTGTGCGACAACGTGCCACAGAATTTTTTGCTTACCTTACGAACCTTGCTCACGCAAGGCCAAAGCTAGGCAAAAAACAACAGTCTCGGAACGGGCCCCACTTACGATATGCTGAACCACGACTCCCGGAAAAGGTTCCCGCAGCCGATCTTTTTTCTACGCGCTGGTTCTGATGCCTGCATTTAGGTCACATTTGTTTAACCAAGCGTAGCCGTTGTCGCTTTTCTGATCGCGATACCCGCGAACAACTCCACTCTACATGCTCAAGTGTTTGCAAGTCGTTTAAGGTATTCGGCATAAGGGCTTTTGGATCGCGCCGCGATAGATAACAATTGTGGGGTGTCAATCCAGCCGTTTTGGTAAGCTATTTCCTCAATACATCCGATCCGAAGGCCCTGACGCTGTTCTATGGCGCGGACGAATTCACCCGCCTGAATAAGAGATTCATGGGTTCCTGTGTCCAGCCATGCAAATCCGCGGCCGAAGACTTCGACCCGAAGGTCGCCATTCGCCAGATAACGGCGATTTAAGTCTGTAATCTCCAGCTCGCCGCGCGCGGAAGGCTTGAGTTCGCGTGCAAACGTCGGGGCCTGATGGTCGTAGAAGTAGAGTCCAGTGACGGCGAGGTTCGACTTCGGCGTCTTGGGCTTCTCCTCGATGCCCACCACCTTGCCGTTGTCGAACTCGAGCACGCCGTACCGCTCCGGATCAGCGACGGGATAGCCGAAGACGGTGGCGCCCTCCCGGCGGGCTGAAGCGGCCTGCAGCTGGGCGGCCAAGCCCGCACCGTAGAAGATGTTGTCGCCGAGCACGAGGGCGCTGGCCTCTCCGTCCAGGAACTGCTCACCGAGGATGAAGGCCTGCGCCAGCCCGTCGGGGCTCGGCTGGATGACGTAAGAGAGCGAAAGCCCGATCTCGGAGCCGTCGCCCAGCAGGCGCTGAAAGGCGGCCTGGTCCCCGGGCGTGGTGATGATCAGGATCTCGCGGATCCCGGCCAGCATCAGCACCGACAGCGGATAGTAGATCATCGGCTTGTCGTAGACCGGCAGCAGCTGCTTGGAGACCGCCAGCGTCAGGGGATGCAGTCGCGTGCCCGCGCCGCCCGCGAGGATGATGCCGCGTCTCATGCCGCCTCCGATCTCATTGCCGCCAGGGTCTGCGCCAGCCCCTCCCGCCAGGGCCTCAGACGAACCGCATAAGTCCGCTCCAGCTTCGTGCAGTCCAGCACCGCGTTGAGCGGCCTGGCCGCGGGCGTGGGAAATTCCGACGTCGGGATGGGGACGACGGGTGTCTTGATGCCCGCCTGCTCAAAGATTGCCTCGGCGAACCGGCGCCGGGTCGTAGCCTCGGGGTTGGCGAAGTGGAACAGGCCGAAAAACCCCGCTTCGCGGGCGCTCAGCCTTGGCGCGGCAGCCAGGATGAAGTCGGCCAGGTCGCCGGCGCAGGTGGGCTTGCCGTGCTGGTCGTCGACCACCCTCACCTGCGGCTGACTCTGGCCGAGTCCGAGCATGATCTGCAGGAAGTTGCGGCCGAACGGCGAGAACACCCACGAGGTTCGCAGGACGACCGCCTGGGAGGCGTTCTCCAGCACCGCCTGCTCGCCGGTCATCTTGGAACGGCCATAGACGCCCAGGGGATTGGGAGGGTCATCTTCAGTCCAGGCGCCCGCCTTTGTTCCATCGAACACGCAATCGGTGCTGACGTGGATGAGCGGAATGCGTTTTTTGTGGCACGCCCGCGCCATGACCCCGGGAGCAGTCGCGTTGACCGCGAACGCCAGCGCCTCTTCGGTCTCGGCCCGGTCGACGGCGTTGTAAGCGGCGGCATTGACCACGAGATCGACCTCGGCCCCGGCGATCGCGTTCTCCACGGCATGGGCGTCAGTCAGGTCGACATCGGCGCGCGAGAGCGCTGTCACCGCGCCGCCGCCACGCGCCAGCATCTCGCGGGCAAGCTGGCCCGTCGCGCCGAACTGCAGGATGCGGGTCATCAGGCGCCGACGGCCAGACCAAGCCGGCGGCCGGCGCGCTCGCGCAGCGGTCCCCACCAGGCATCGTTGTCGAGATACCACCGCACCGTCTGCTCCAGACCGTCTTCGAGCGCGGTGGCGGGGCGCCAGCCGAGCTCCCGGCTGATCTTGCTCGTGTCGATGGCGTAGCGCTGGTCGTGGCCGGGCCGGTCGGTCACGAAGGTGATGAGGGTTTCGTGCGGCCGCTCGGTCGGCCGCAGCCGGTCCATGATCTGGCAGATGGCGCGGACCAGCTCGATGTTGGAGCGCTCCGCCTCGCCGCCCACGCAATAGGTCTCGCCGCGCCGCCCCTTCTGCAAGGCTAGCAGCAGCGCGTCGGCGTGATCGTCGACGAAGAGCCAGTCGCGGACGTTGGCGCCGTCGCCATAGACCGGGATCGGCCGGCCTTCGAGCGCGGCCAGCACCACCACCGGGATCAACTTCTCCGGAAACTGGTAGGGCCCGTAGTTGTTCGAGCAGTTGGTCAGCACGAAGGGCAGGCCGAAGGTATGGCCCCAGGCCCGCACCAGCAGGTCTGACGAGGCCTTGGTCGCCGAATAGGGCGAGTTCGGCGCATAGGGCGTGTCTTCGTGGAACTTGCCGTCCTCGCCGAGCTCGCCGAACACCTCGTCGGTCGAGACATGGTGAAAGACGAACTGGTCCTTCCGCTCGCCCTTCAGGTCCGACCAGTAGCGGCGCGCCGCCTCCAGCAGGCAGGCCGTGCCGGTGACGTTGGTGCGCACAAAGGCCATCGGGCCGTCTATGGAGCGGTCGACATGGGACTCCGCCGCGAGGTGCATGATGGCGTCGACCTGATGCCGCTCCAGGATCTGCTGGACCGCCGCCTGGTCGCAGATGTCGAGGTGTTCGAAGGCGTAGCGCGGATGATCGGCCACCGACGTCAGGTTGGCGAGGTTGCCGGAGTAGGTCAGGGCGTCGAGGTTGACGACCGCATGGCCGTCGGCGATCGCCCGGCGCACGACCGCCGAGCCGATGAACCCCGCTCCGCCCGTCACCAGCAGTTTCATGCGGCAACTCCCGGCCCATAGACGAAGGGGGTTTCGAACGCGGCGAAGGCCGGCGCGCCGGCGTCCTTGGGCGAGAGGATCGCACGATCGCGGCTCACGCCCCAGTCTATACCGAGATCGGGGTCGTCCCAGCGCACCGCTGCGTCACAATTCGCCGCGTAGTAGTCGCTCACCTTGTAGGCGACGCGGGTATCGGGCTCGAGGGTGACGAAGCCGTGCAGGAAGCCCGTCGGCACAAACAGCTGCGCACCGTCTTCGGCCGACAGCTCAGCCTTGAGGTGGCGCCCAAAGGTCGGCGATCCACGGCGGACATCCACCACGACGTCGAGGATGCGACCGGTCAGCACCGACACGAGCTTGGCCTGCGCATGGGGCGGGCGCTGGTAATGCAGTCCCCGCAGCGTACCCGGCGCCTTCGAGAACGACATGTTGTCCTGCACGAAGTCGCCAATCCCCGCCGCTTGCAGCTGGTCGCGCCGCCAGGTCTCGGTGAAGAAGCCGCGGTCGTCCGCAAAGCGTCGCGGACGCAGCAGCATGACTTCCGGGATTTCCAGACGTTCGATATCCACCGCCGGCCCTACGCCTTGTAGTAGTCGCGATACCAGTCGACGAAGTTCTTTACGCCTTCCTCGACCGTCACGCGCGGCTTGTAGCCGACGCCCTCCGAAAGGGCGGTGACATCGGCCTCGGTGTCGGGCACGTCGCCCGGCTGCAGCGGCAGCATCTCCATCTGCGCCTTGCGCCCGAGGCAGTCCTCCAGCACCTCGATGTATCGAAGCAGCTCGACCTTCTGCTCGGCGCCGATGTTGAAGATGCGATAGGGGCCCGAGCCGCTGGTGGCCGGATCGGGATGCCGGCCGTCCCAGTCGGGATTGGGCGCGGCGGGGCGGTCGAGCGCGCGGATCACGCCTTCGACGATGTCGTCCACGTAGGTGAAGCTGCGCTTGTGGCGGCCGTGATTGAAGACCTTGATCGGCTCGCCCGCCAGGATCGCCTTGGTGAACATGAAGAGCGCCATGTCCGGCCGGCCCCACGGCCCATAGACCGTGAAGAAGCGCAGGCCCGTGCAGGGCAGGTCGTAGAGATTGGCGTAGGCGTGCGCCATCATCTCGTTGGCTTTCTTGGTCGCCGCATAGAGCGTCAGCGGATGCTCCGTGGGCTGGCTCTCCGAGAAGGGCATGTCGGTGTTGGCGCCGTAGACCGAGCTGGTCGAGGCGAAGACCAGATGTTCGACACCGTTATGGCGGCATCCCTCCAGCACGTGCAGGAAGCCGGTGACGTTGCTGGCCACATACGGGTGCGGATTGAGGGCGGCGTAGCGTACGCCAGCCTGGGCGGCCAGATTGATCACCCGCTGCGGGCGATGCTCGGCGAACGCCCTGTCCATCGCCTCGCGATCGGCCAGATCGATGGCCAGATGCGTATAGGCTGGGTTGCCCTGCACCCGCGCCAGCCGCGCGCGCTTCAGCTCTGGATCGTAGTAGTCGTTGAGGTTGTCGATCCCGACCACTTCATCGCCGCGCGCCAGGAGGCGCAACGTGGTGGCCGAGCCGATGAAACCCGCGCTGCCGGTTACCAAGACTTTCATGGGCGCCTTCTGCGCGAGCTGGCGCCCCTGCGTCAACCTAGCGAACGCCGCGCGCCAGCCGCCGACAGAGGTCGGGGAGGGGCGCCGCGGGGCTGATTGGCCTGGTAGCGCATGCCGCCCATGTGTCCGGCAGCGCCGCTTTGCATTGCCTTCAACCCGACGCGTGCGTATGAGCGCTTGCTCACGCGGTGGAGCGGGGGGCGTCCCCAGAGATGATCACTTACTGGATGGCGTTTCTGCTGCCCACGCTTGGCGGATTAACGCCGCTAAGGCCGGACCGTACGACCCGCGTGATCGTCTATGCGCTGGTCTTTCTGGCGCTGACGCTGTTCATCGGCGGCCGCGACGTGGTGGGCTGCGACTGGGACACCTACGTCGGCCACTACTATACGGCCAGCCAGCAGACCTTCATGGAAGCGCTGGAGCAGGGTTACCCGGCCTATTCGCTGCTGAACTGGCTTGCCGCCCAGACAGGACTCGACGTTCACGCCGTCAATACGGTCTGCGCGGCGATCTTCTCGTTCGGGTTGCTGTCGTTCATGAGCCGCCAGCCTCGGCCATGGCTCGTGCTGGTCGCGGCCATGCCCTATTTGATCATCGTTCTGGCCATGGGCTTCACGCGGCAGGCCAGCGCCGTTGGCCTGCTGATGCTCGCCTTCAACGCCTTCGTCGACAAGAAGCTGGTGCGCTTCCTCGTCCTCGTCGCGCTGGCGGGGTTGTTCCACAGCTCGGCCGTCGCGCTGGCGCCGATGGCGGTGTTCATGCGGCGCGGGCGCGTCTCGCCGTGGTTCGTCGGCGGCGCGGCGTCGGCCTTTCTGGCCTTCAGCATTCTGTCAAACGCCCTCGACCACTATCTCTACTCGTACGTACAGCGGGAATATGCAGCGGAAGGCGCGCTCTATCGCCTTCCCCTGCATGTCGCGGCCGCCGCGGCCGTTTTCCTCTTTCGGAAGCGCTGGTTCGCCCGTTTCGACGACGGACGTCTCTATGTCATCCTGGCCTGCGCCGCTGCGCTGACCTTCCCGTTCGCCTTCTTCCTGCCGGTGATGGCGGACCGGATGAGCATGTATCTGCTGCCGTTCCAGGTCGCGGTCGCCGCGCGTGTCCCCGACCTGGTTGCGGTCCGCTACCGCTCGATCACGATCCTGGGCGTCGTACTAGCCTACGGCCTCTCGCTCTATGTGTGGCTGAACTACGCCAACCACGCGAGCTGCTGGCTGCCCTACGGTTCCGTCTACTTCTGACCCGAAAGACGCGCATGACTACGCATGGCCGCTCAAACTCGCCGTCCGGGAGCACTCGCATAGGGGTGATCGGGCTGGGCTACGTCGGGCTGCCGCTCGCCCTGGAATTCGGCAAGCTCTACGACACCGTGGGTTTCGACCTCAACGGCGCGCGGATCGCCGAACTTCGGCAAGGCCTCGACCGCACGCTCGAAGCCGACGCGGCCGCGCTCAAGGCCGCCGATCGCCTGGCCTACAGCGACGTCGTCGAAGATCTGCGCGACTGCAACGTCTTCATCGTCACGGTGCCGACCCCCATCGACACCGCCAAGCGCCCGGACCTGCGTCCGCTCATCGGGGCCAGCCGCACCATCGGCGGCGTCCTGAAGAAGGGTGACGTGGTGGTCTACGAATCCACCGTCTATCCCGGCGCGACCGAGGAAGTCTGCGTGCCCGTGCTGGAAGAGGTCTCAGGCCTCACCTTCAACCAGGATTTCTTCTGCGGCTACAGCCCCGAGCGCATCAATCCGGGCGACACCCAGCACCGGCTGACCACCATCACCAAGGTGACGTCCGGCTCCACGCCCGAAACCGCCGACTTCGTGGACGCCCTCTACGCCTCGGTGGTGACGGCCGGCACCCACAAGGCAAGCTCCATCCGCGTGGCCGAGGCGGCCAAGGTGATCGAGAACACCCAGCGCGACCTCAACATCGCGCTGATCAACGAACTGGCGATGCTCTTCAACCGGCTGGGAATCGACACCTGCGAGGTGCTCGAGGCGGCAGGCACCAAGTGGAACTTCCTGCCCTTTCGCCCCGGGCTGGTCGGCGGTCACTGCATCGGGGTCGACCCCTACTACCTGACCCACAAGGCTCAGGAGATCGACTACCACCCCGAGGTCATCCTGGCCGGCCGGCGCATCAACGACGGCATGGGCGCCTACGTGGCCGACCAGCTGGTGCGGCTAATGGCCCGCCGCGCGATCAATCCGGTCGGAGCGCGGGTCCTGGTGCTGGGGCTGGCTTTCAAGGAGAACTGTCCGGACCTGCGCAACACCAAGGTCGTCGACATCCTCTCTCGCCTCGCCGAGTACCATGTCAGCGTCGACATCCATGACCCATGGGTCAGCGCCGAAGAGGCGCGGCATGAGTACGGGCTGGAGGTGGTTGAGGACCCGCGGGCCGGCCACTACGACGCCGTGGTGCTGGCCGTCGGCCACCGCCAGTTCGCCGAGATGGGCGCGGCAGGCGCGCGACGCTTCGGCCGGAGCGGCTGCGTGCTTTATGACGTCAAGGCGCTATTCCCCCGCGACGAGGTGGACGGCCGGCTCTAGCCGCGCCGCGACCAGGCCTGGAACATCAGCAGGGTCCATAGCTCGCTGGCATGATTGGCCAGGCCGCGCTGGTGCTCGTCCCAAACGCGGTTCACCTCGGCGGCGTTGAGCAAGCCGGTGCGGGCCAGGCTTTCGGGGCTTAGCAGGTCGCCGGCCCAGTCCCGCAGTTCGCTGCGCAGCCAGCGATCGATCGGCACGCCGAACCCCTTCTTCGGCCGCTCCCAGAGCGCGCGGGGCAGGTGACGCGCCAGCACGCCGCGCAACACCTTCTTGCCCTCGCCGCGGTCGATCTTCATCGCCAACGGCAGGCTCCAGGCGAAGGCGAAGACTTCCGAATCCAGGAACGGCGCCCGCGCCTCCAGCCCGCAGGCCATGCTGGCGCGGTCGACCTTCACCAAGAGGTCGCCGGGCAGGTAGTGGCGCACGTCGCTGAGCATGGCCCGCTCCTCGAAAGACGGGGCGTGGCCATCGTCGAAGGCGAACCGGGTCAGCTGGCCCTGCACATCGCGGCCCACATAAAGGCGCGGATCGCAGATCCGGTACATTTGCTCGAGGTAGTCCTCCTGGTCGCGCGAGGTCCATTTGCGCGCCGACTTCTTGAGCCGGTCGCCGACGGGGTCGCCGCGTCGGCGTTCCGGCAGCAGCGGCCGGGCCCCGGCTGCGGCGGCGTTGATCAGGCTGGTCGGTATCGCCTCCACGGCGCCCACCGCCAGCGTACGCAGGGCCCTGGGCATCCGCGACAGCCGGTTCCAGGCAGGGCCGTAGCGGTAGCGATAGTAGCCCCCGAACATCTCGTCGCCGCCGTCGCCCGACAACGCCACCGTGACGTGGCGGCGAGCCAGCCGGGAGACCATGTAGGTCGGAATCTGTGAGGAGTCGGCGAACGGCTCGTCATAGATCTGCGCCATCATCGGCACGGCCTCGAGCAGGTCGGTCTCGCCGATGCGGAACTCGGTGTGCTCGGTCCCGAGATGCTCGGCCACGGCGCGAGCGTCGGCGGATTCGTCGAGGCGGGGATCGTCGGTTCCGATGGTGAAGGTGCGCACCGGCTGGGTCGATTGCGACTGCATCAGCGCCACGACGGTGGAGGAGTCCAATCCTCCGGACAGGAAGGCGCCGAGCGGCACGTCGGAGATCATCCGTGAGCCCACGACGGTGCGCAGCATGCCATCCAGTTGGTCCACCGCGTCATCGAACGAGCCGGCGAAGGGCTGGGCCGCCGCCTGCCGCGCCGCGGTGACCGCGCTCCAGTAGGGGTGGGTCGCCAGGTCCGTGGCCCCGGGCTTGAGCACAGCGACGCAGCCGGGTTCGAGTTTGCGCGCTGCGGCGTAGATCGAGCGCGGATGGGGCACATAGCCGTAGGCCAGATACTCGGCGAGCGCGTCGCGATCGATCGTGCTGTCGAACTGGGGATGGGCGCGAAGGGCCGTCAGCTCCGAGGCGAAGACGAAATCACCGCCCGCCCAGCCGTAGTAGAGCGGCTTTTCCCCGAAACGGTCGCGGGCCAGCGTCAGGGTGCGCTCGCGGCGGTCCCAAAGAGCGAAGGCGAACATGCCCTCGATCCGGGGCAGCGTGGCCTCCACGCCCCAGGCGGCCAGGCAGGCCAGCAGCACCTCGGTGTCGGAATGCCCGCGCCAGACCGGCGCCAGGCCCTCCCCCTGCAGTCGGGCGCGCAGCGTCTCGAAATTGTAGATCTCGCCATTGAGCACCAGCATGTAGCGCCCGTCCGCCGAGGCCATCGGCTGATCGCCGTTGGACGACAGGTCGATGATCGACAGCCGCCGGTGGCCCAGCCCGGCGCCGCCCTGCGGGTCGGTCCACAGGCCCTGGCCGTCGGGTCCCCGATGGGCGATGGCCGCCGTCATCCGCTCCAGGATGGCGACATGGCGCTCGCTGAATCCCGAGCGCGCGACAACGCCGGCCAGACCGCACATTTCAGCCGCCCCTAACTGAAATCATGACCGAACAGGGTCAGGTAGCGCCGCGAGAGCCCCGGCATCAGCCCCTCCGCTTCGCCAGCGCGTACAGCTCACCGTAACACTGCGCGCCCCGCTCGAGCGAGAACCAGCTTTCCGCCGCCGCCCGGCACCGGCCGGGCAGCTCCGGATCGGTGAGCAGGGCCTTAAGCTCGCCCACGGCTTGACGCATGGCTTCCGGCGAGGCCGCCTCGACCAGCACGCCCACCCCATAGCGGCGAATGATCTCGCCCACATCGCCGACGCCGGGGTTGGCGACCACCGGCAGGCCGGTGGCGAGGATTTCGCCCATCCGTGTCGGGCAGCTGCCCAGCTTGGCGACGCCGGTTTCGAAGAACATGGCGGCGGCGCTCAAGTCGGCGATGGCTTCGGGTACGCGGCTGCTGGGCGTTCCGAACACCTCCAGCCGCTCGGCCGGGATGCCGGCCTGCTCCGCTCGCGCGCGGATCAGGCCTTCGTCCTCGCGGGTGACGATGCGCATCCGCACCGACGGCTCGGCCTCGGCGAGCGCCTTGAAGAAGGCCATCAGCCACTCGAACCGGAACCAGCCGCTGAGCACCGATCCCACCGAGCCGACCGTCGTCAACGCTCCCCCGGCCTTGGACGACGGCTGGAACTTGTCGAGGTCGACGCAAGTGGGAATGACCATGAAGCGCGCGTCCTTCACGGCGGCGCCGTAGACCGCGCGCATGTGATCCACGCCCGCCTCCGTCAGCGACACCACCGCGAGAGCGCGACGCAGGCACAGCCGCTCCACGCCCTTGACCAGTCGAAACATCGCGCCGCCGCTCTTCATCCGGCCCGCGGCGACCAACTCGTCCGGCCAGAAGGCCCGCATGTCGAAGATGAAGGGCTTGCCGGTCAGGCCGCCCACAAGCAGGGCCACAAAGGTCGGAATATAACTGCGGGCATGAATCAGATCGGCGCGCGTTTTGAGCGCTTGCCATAACGCCACCCAGACGAAGACGCCGAGATCATAGACTGTGGAAATCACCCGGGGGCGCCGGTGGTAGCGCCTCGGCTGCCAGGCGATCGCGCTTTGCTCGCAGACGGCCCGCAGCGAGGCGACGGCCTCCGCATCGGCCATGTCCTCGGCCTTCTCGAACGTCACCAGGGTTATGCGATGCTCGCGGGCGAGGATGCGCAGGTAGGCCAGCACCTGCGACTGGCCCAGCGGCTCCAGGAGGCCCGTGTAGGAGAGATACAGGACGTTCACGACAGCAGCTCGCGATAGACGGCCAGCGTGCGCTCGATGACGATCTGTTCGTCGAACCGGGCCAGCGCCTTCTCGCGGGCGGCGAGGCCCAGGCGCCGGGCCAGGTCGGGATCGTCATCCAGGCGGGCGATGGCGCGGGCCAGCGGCTCGGCCTCGCGCACCGGGGTCAGCAACCCGTCGACCTCATGCGTTACAACCTCGCGGCAGCCGGGCGCATCGGTGGTGATCAGCGCACGCGCGCAGGCCGCCGCCTCGATCAGGGTCTTGGGCAGGCCCTCGCGGTAACTGGGCAGAACAACGACGTCGGCGTCCGCCAGCGCGCGCGGCATGTCCTCCACATGGCCCAGCCATTCGACCACGCCCTCGTCGACCCAGCCCCGCACGACCTCCACCGGCACCGAGGCGGGGTTGCCCGGGTCGGGCTCGCCGCCCAGCAGGAAGCGGATGTTTCGGCCCTCTGTCCTAAGGATGCGGGCGGCGTCGATGAACTCCTGCAGCCCCTTGTCCCAGAGGAGACGCGTGGCCAGCAGCACCTTCAGCGGCTCGCCCGGTTTGCGCGCGTGATCGCCCGGCGCAAACAGCAGGCAGTTGACGCCGGAGCCCTGGATCAACCGCACGCGATGGTCTTCAACGAGACCGGCCTCTCGGAAGAGGGCGACGTCGTCGGGGTTCTGGAGGATGAGCCGCGTGCGCTCGCCGGCCAGCGCGACCTTCAGCAGCTGCCGCACGACCGGTCGCAGCATTCGCGCCCGTCGCTCATCGCTGATGAAGACATAGCCGAGGCCCGCCACCGAATTGACCCGCCCCTTCACGCCCGCCAGCCGCGCGGCGATGGAGCCATAGACGGCCGGCTTGATGGTGAAACCGTGGACGATGTCGGGCTTTTCGCGCCGCAGGATCCCCGCGATGGTCGTGATCAGCCGGACCTCGGCCAGCGGGTTGAGGCTGCGGCGGTCCATCGGCAGCGGCCGCCAGTCGAAGCCCATCTCGGTCAACCTGGGCCCATAATCGCCCGGCGGCGAAAGCAGCAGGAGTTCATGGCCGAGCTCACGCAGCCGCCGGGCCAGCGACAGGCGGAAGTTGTAGAGGTACCAGTCGGTGTTGGCGAACAGCGCCACCTTGGCCCGCGGCATGGCCGCGCCGAACTCGCCCTCCCCCGTGCTCACGCCTGAAAACTTCCCTTGGTGTGCGGCGGTTGTGGTGGCCCGCCAGCGCCGTTAGTAAGCGGCGTAATGCGCCGAACCGCCCGCGTCCAGCGGCGGCGGCTTTGCCGGGGGCTGCTTCAGGTTCGATGACCCGCGTCCTTGCGCTGACCAAGTATGACCGCGCGGGCCCGTCGAGCCGTGTGAGGACCTATCAGTTCCTGCCTCAGCTCGAGGCCGCCGGTCTGGACGTGACCGTGCAGCCGCTGTTCGGCGATTCCTACGTCGAGACCCTCTATCGCGAAGGCCGCCGCGACCGCACGCGGATGGCGCGCAGCTACCTGCGCCGACTGGGGACGGTGCTCAATCCGCCGCCGCACGACGTGGTCTGGGTGGAGAAGGAGGTGTTCCCATGGCTGCCTTCGCTGCTGGAGGGAGTCGTGACCGCACGGCTTGGGCCCATCGTCGCCGACTATGACGACGCTATCTTCCACAACTACGACCTTCACCGCCGCGGCGTCGTGCGAGCGGTGCTCGGGCGCAAGATCGACGCGGTGATGCGGCGCGCGGCGCTGGTTGTGGCCGGCAACCGTTATCTGGCCGAACGCGCGAAGAAGGCGAGCGCGCGGCGGGTGGAAGTCCTGCCCTCCGTCGTCGATGTGGCGGATTATCCCGTGGCCTCGCACGGCCCGAGTGAGCAGGTCGCCATCGGATGGATCGGCTCGCCGTCGACGGCTCACTACGTCCAGCTCCTGAAAGGCCCGCTCGCCGAGCTGCAGGCGAGGCGGGGCGTTCGCCTGGCCCTGATCGGCTCGGGGCCCGTCGACCTGTCGCCGGTGCGCCCCGACATCGTTCCGTGGAGCGAGGAACGCCAGGGCGCGGACCTTGCCGCGCTCGACATCGGGGTGATGCCGCTGCTCGACAGCCCCTGGGAGCGCGGCAAGTGCGGCTACAAGATCATCCAGTACATGGCCGCGGGCCTGCCGGTGGTCGCCTCGGCGGTCGGCGCCAACGTCGACATCGTCGAGGACGGGGTCACCGGCTTCCTCGTGAACAGCGAGGCCGATTGGCTGTCGGCGCTTGAGCGGCTCGCCGCCGACCCGGATCTACGGGCGAGGATGGGCGCGGCCGGGCGCAAGGTTGCCGAGGCGCGGTTTTCCTCCACCGCCGTAGGCGCGAGGCTCGCTGAGCTCCTGAAGGACGTCGCCCGTGACTGAGCGGCCGGACGTGGCGATCCTGCTCCCCAACCTCGCCGCGGGCGGCGCGGAGCGGGTCTGCCTGTCCCTGGCCGGCGAGTTCGCCGCGCGCGGGCTGACAGTCGAGATGGTGGTCCTGCGGCGCGAAGGCGAATGGATCGATGCGCGTCCCGACGGCGTGGGCCTGGTGTCGCTGGATGCGCCGCGGCTGCGTCAGGGATTCGCGCCGCTCCTCCGCTACCTGCGCGAACGGCGCCCGCGCGCCATGCTGGCGGCCCTCTGGCCGCTGACCAGCCTTGCCGTCTGGGCGCGGATGCTGGCCGGCGGCGACACCCGATTGATCGTGAGCGACCACAGCGACTATCTCGCCGCCCCGGAAGGCGCGGGCGCGCTTCGGCGGCTGAAGCTCGCGGCGGCGCTCCGGGCTTCCTACCCCTTCGCCGATGCGGTCGTGGGGGTTTCCGAAGGGGTGGCCGACAGCGTGGCGCGCCTCTCCGGTCTGCCCCGGGCCCGCGTCGCCGCCATCTACAACCCGATCGCGGCGCCCAGCCCCGGCGAGCCGCCGGAGGGCGTCGCCGAGGGCTGGCTTTCTCACGGCGCGCTACGCCTTATCGCGGTGGGCTCACTGAACCCCGCGAAGAACTATCCGCTGTTGATGCGGGCGCTGCGCCGCGTGCGCGAGCAGGCTGACGCCCGGCTGCTCATCCTCGGCGAAGGGCGGCTGCGGCCCATGCTGGAGGGGCTGGCGGCGGACCTTGGGCTGACGGGCGCCATCGACATGCCGGGCTACGTGGCCAATCCCGCCGCCTTCCTGCGCAAGGCCGACCTGATGGTGCTTGCGTCCAGTTGGGAGGGCTTCAGCAACGTCATCGTCGAGGCTATGGCCTGCGGCGTCCCCGTGGTCAGCACCGACTGCCGCTCTGGTCCCCGCGAGATCCTGCGGGACGGCCGCCTCGGCCGGCTGGTCCCGGTCGGCGATGAGGCCGCGCTGGCTGCCGGCATTCTCGCCTCCCTCAACGACAACCCCGACAGAGAAGTCCTGATCCGTCGCGCCGCCGATTTCTCGGTCGCCGGGGCCGCCGACGCTTATCTCGAGCTGCTGCTCCCGTCCCGATGAACGCTTTGAAGACCTACCGCCGCGATATCGACGGGTTGCGGGCCATCGCCGTGCTGCCGGTCGTCCTGTTCCATTCAGGCGTCCCGGGTTTCTCCGGCGGCTTCGTCGGCGTCGACGTCTTCTTCGTCATTTCGGGCTTCGTCATCACCTCGCTCCTGCAGGGTGACGTCCGCGCCGGGCGGTTCTCGATCCTGAGGTTCTACAACCGCCGCATCCGGCGGATCTTTCCGGCGCTGTTCCTGCTGCTGGCGGTGGTGACAGCCGCGGCGCTCGCCTGGCTGACGCCGCTCGACCTCAAGCGCTATGGCCAGTCGCTGGCCAGCACGGCGGTGTTCGCCTCCAACATCTTCTTCTTCCTCAAGAGCGGCTATTTCGACACCGCCTCCATCGAAAAACCCCTGCTGCACACCTGGTCGCTGGCGGTCGAGGAGCAGTTCTACATCGTCTGGCCCATCGCGCTCTGGGCCATGCACAAGCTGCGCGGCGGCCGCTGGCTGCTGCCGCTGACGCTGCTCGGCCTCGCCGTCTCCTTCGGGCTGTGCGTCTGGCAGACCGGCCAGAATGCGACGGCGGCCTTCTACCTGCCGCACACCCGCTTCTGGGAGTTGCTGCTAGGCGCGGTGCTGGCCATGCGGCCCCTCACGGTCAAGCCGCGCTGGCTCAAGGAGGCGCTGGCCGCGCTGGGCCTTGGCCTGATCGCCTTCGCCGTCGTGACCTTCAACGACAATACCGCCTTTCCGGGGCTCGCCGCCGCGGCGCCGTGTGTCGGGACCTTCCTGCTGCTGGCGGCCAACCAGGACGGCGACACGGCGGTGGCTCGGCTGCTGTCGCTGCGCCCGCTCGTGTTCATCGGACTGGTGTCCTACTCCTTCTACCTGTGGCACTGGCCGGTGCTGGTTTTCGCCCGATACGTGGCGCCCACGCCGCCATCGGTATGGGTCCTGCTCACCCTGATGGCCGGCGCCTTCATCATGGCGGTGATTTCCTGGCGGTTCGTCGAGCGCCCGTTCCGGCAAGGCGCCGCCCTGCCCGGCGCACAGGCCCGCAGCCTGGTCGGCGGCGGGCTCGCCATCGCACTGGCGCTCGCCGTCGCGCTCCCCATGCACTTCACCAACGGCCTGCCGGGCCGCGTGCCCCCAAGCGTCCTCGCCGCGGAGAGCGCGAGCCTCGACCGTGGCCCAGGCAGCGCCGACTGCGGTCCGCCGGGGACTGCGCGCGCGGGGCCGGGTTGCCGAATAGGCGTTGCGGGTGAGCGCTACTCGGTCATCCTGTGGGGCGACTCCCACGCCGATGCGTTCGCGCCCGCCGTGGATGCGGCGGCGAAGGCGGCGGGGGTCAGCGGCTGGCGGGTGACCCGCTCGGCCTGCGCGCCGCTCATCGGCGCCTGGCGCGCGGGGCGTGGCGAGGAAGGCCGCGCGGCGTGCCCCGCCTTCAATGCCGCGGCTCTGAAGATGATCGCCGACAGCGACATTGACACTGTCGTGCTGGACGCCCGCTGGCCACTGCTGGCGGAGGCCAGCCGCTACGGCGATGAGGAGGGCAGCAAGCCCTGGCTGGCCGATGCCAGGGACCAGACGCAGAGCTTCGCCAACAACCGCCGCGTCCTCGGCGAGGGCCTGCGGCGCACCATCGCCGAAATTCACCGGCTGAAGGGACCGAAGGTGCGGATCGTCCTCGTCGGGCCTGTTCCGGAGCTGGGCTTCGATGCGCCGCGGTGCCTGGCCCTGGCGCGGATGTTCCACCGCTCCGAAGCGCGCTGCCGCGCGATCCCCCAGGCCGATTTCGAGCGCCGCTCTGCCTATTCAGCGGACCTGCTGCGGGCGGTCGCGGCGGAGGATCCGAACACAACCATCTTCTGGCCGTCGGCGGCGACCTGCGTGGCCGGCCGCTGCGTTACAGAGAAGGACGGCGTGATCCTCTACCGCGACGACGACCACCTGACCGCCCCTGGCGCACGGCTGATCGGCGCGCGTCTGACCCTGCGCTAGAGGAGGTAGCCGTAGTCGGCGACGGGCAGGCCGTGGTCGGCGGCCAGGCGGCGATTGACGTCGCGGATGATGGGCTCGGCGATGGTGAGCGCCTCGGCCTCGTCGGGGATCTGGATCGGTCCGCCGGAGCGCGCGGCGATGGGTCGGCGAATGAAGCCGGGGATCTTCGACCACAGGGTGCGCGCCCGATAACGGCTGCCGAGCACCTTTTCGGCGATGCGCAGCGCCTTTTCGCCGCCCACCGTCTGGGTCTGGTTGACGCGCTTCTCCGTCTGGAAGTCGGCGAGGTCGATGTCCTCGTCCGACAGCGACAGCGCAGCCTTCAGGTCGGACGCAAACTTCCGCGGGTCGCGGGTGAATTCCTCGTAGAGGAAGACCTTGGTCCGCTCGCGCCCGAACGTCTCCACATAGGACGAAACGAGCGCCGCATAGTCGATGCGGGTCAGCGGCGCGTAGAGCGAGGCGGGCGGGGTGTCCCAGTAGTCCGACCGCAGGAAACCGGTCAGCCCCTTCTCCAACCGGAAATTCCCTTGCTTGATCGTCTGCAGGAACATGCTGCGCAGCCAGGCCCGCTGCTCGCGCAGGATGATGAGCACGGTGAGGTCCTCGCCGAACACCGCGCGCAGCTTCTCGGCCATGGTACGCCCGTCGAGCGCATGGGCGATCGACAGCCCCTCGTAGGAGACGACGATGTTGGAGCCGAGCGGCGCGCCGGCGACGGCCTCCAGCCGCGAGCGCTGCCGCAGGGCCTGGGCGGCGGCGTCCTCCCCCACCGTGTAGGCGACGTCGTCCTTCCAGTCCGCGACCGGCTTGGCCAGCGGTACGTAGCGATAGGTCTTCAGCTTCGGAAAGACGATGTCCTGCAGAAAGGTCGACGCGGCCTTGGCGCATCCGATGTGCAGTATGGGGCCGCTCACGCGTACGCTCTCCCGCCGATGACGGTCAGGCCCTAGCAGGCCGCTCCGCCGTTCGCCAGAGCGACGGTTCGGGTTCGTGCACCGCCGGCCGCAGGCTGACGAGGGTGAGGCCTTCGCGACCCTTGAACGGCAGGATGGTTGAGGAAGCGAAGTGATAGACGGTCAGCGGGCCCTGGCGCAGACAGCGGTCGATCACCGCCTCCGCCGAGGCCATGATCTTCGGGTCCTTGTCGCTCGTCAGTCCCGACGCGTCGCGCGGGTGCGGCAGGTAGAGGTCGGACTTCGCGAGCGCCTCCCGGGCCCTGTCCAGCGCGGCCGGGTCCTTCAGGTCCTGAAAGGGGGCGCCAAGCAGGATGGCCTTCACGTTCGCCGGCAGGCGCGCGGCGTCTTCGGCGCTCATCTGGCCGGCCCAGTCGAGGTCGATGGTCTCGACCCGCTCGGCCGGGGCGATGTTCTCGTAGCCCGGATAGATGGTGTAGTGGCGCGCGATGCGGCCGCGCATGAAGGCCGGTCCGCCGCGCGGAAACAGCAGCCGCGCTATCCGGCGCCTGGCGGTCTCGCCCTCCAGCGGCCGGTCGCGGAAGTAGTCCGAGGCGTGCGGCCAGATGTTCGCGGCCCCGTCGTCGAAGGTGTGCAGCTTCAGGCCGGGCGTCAATCTCAGCGCCACGGCGAGCGGATAGTAGTTGATGGTGGCGACAAACAGCCGGCCGCCCGTCGCCCACGCATGCCACAGCATCGGCAGGAGCCGCGCGACGCCGCGTCCCAGCCCCTCGCCCTGCACGATGTCGTAGCGGCGGTCGGCCTGCGCCTCGATCTGGTTATAGAGGGCATAGACGCTCTCGCTGTCCTCGCCGATGCGATGCTGATGGGTGCAGACGAGCCGGAACGGCGTCTCGACGACGCCCCGCCTGATCAGCTCCAGAACGATCAGCGCCTGCAGCTTCGTCCGGACGAGGACGTAGTCCATCAGCCCCGCCGCTGCATGACGAGTTCGGCGAGCGCGAAGTCGAGTTCGGTGTCGATGTCGACCGAGCGCTCTTCGGGCATGGCGTAGAGGCGGGTGACGGGCTGGAAGACGGCCGGGTTGGCGATGAAGGCCGCGCGCCGCCAGACATAGACGGAGCCGTTCATGTCGAAGCACTCGGGCGCGTCCTGGCGGCGGACAATGGGACGGTCCAGCGTCTTGGCGAGCGCGACGGCGCCGTCGGGCGCGCGCTCGACCAGACTGAAGTAGGGAGAGTTGCGGGCGGGCTGGCCGGTGATGACGCTGTCGGCGCCGCTCTCCTCCAGCAGGGCGACGGCCCCGGCGATGTCCTCGACCGCGCGGGTCGGGCTGGTAGGCTGCAGCGCGACCAGCACCTCGCATTCGCGGCCCAGCGCGGCCTCGGCGGCGCGCAGGCAGTGCTCCATCGCCGGGATCGAGGAGACGGTGTCGGTGGCGAGTTCGGCCGGGCGCTCTACGAGAAGGTCGGCGCCGGCGGCGCGCGAGGCTTCCAGGATGTCGGCGCTGTCGCTGCTCACGGCCACGATGGCGAAGAGGCCGCTTTCCTTGGCCTGTTCGACGGACCAGGCGATCAGCGGCTTGCCGGCCAGCGGGCGGATGTTCTTGCCCGGCACCCCCTTGGAGCCGCCGCGCGCGCAGATCACGCAGATGCGGGTCGTCACTTGCCGAACACCTGGTCGAACTCGGTGCGGGCGCGCTCGAGATCGTCGATGTGGCCGATGTCCATCCAGTATTCGCGCAAGGGAAAGACCGAGGCGTTGCGGCCCTGCGCCATCGCGGCCGAAAAGAGGTCGGGCATGTCGAAGATCCGGCCGCTGGGGATCAGGTCGAAGACGGACGGCGAGAGCGCGTAGATGCCGGCGTTGACGTAGCAGCTCTGGCTCGGCTTCTCCTCGACGCTGATCAACCGCGAGCCGTCCATCCGCACCACGCCGTAGGGCACCTGCATGGTGTATTCGCGCGCGCACATCGTCGCCTCGGCGCCCTGGTCGGCGTGAAAGCGCAGCAGGTTGTCGAGGTGGACGGAGGTGAGCAGGTCGCCGTTCATCACCACCAGCGGCTTGGTGGGCCGCTCGGGCAGCAGCGACAGCGCGCCGGCGGTGCCCAGCCGCTCGTCCTCCACCAGATACTCGATCTGCACGCCCAGGGCCGCGCCGTCGCCGAAGTGGTCCTGCACCACCTCGCGGCGGTGGTTCACGCTGATGAAGAAGCGGCGATAGCCTTGGTCGGCGAAGTTGCGGATGATCGACTCCAGGAGCGGGCGCCCCCCTACGGGGAGCATCGGCTTGGGGATGGTTTCGGTCAGCGGCCGCAGCCGCACGCCGAGGCCGCCGGCCATCAGCACCACCCAGGTGTCCTGACTCTCCAGCCCCACCAGCTCGTCAATCCATTCGAGCCCGACGACCCGGCCTTCGTCATCCACCACCGGAACCTGGTGGATGCGCAGCTCGCGCATCAGCCGAAGCGCCCCTTCGCGGCCGTCGCGGGTGGAGGCGGTGGTCGGGTCCCTGCGCATCACCTCGCCCACCGGAGCGGTGAGGGCTACGCTGCGCAGCAGGCCCCGGCGCACGTCGCCGTCGGTGACCGTGCCCAGCAGGCGGCGCTCGCCGTCCACTACCAGCGCGATCTGCATGCCGCCTCGGTCGATGGTTTCCACGGCCTGCAACACCGTGGCGTCGGGGCCGATCAGCACCTGTTCGTGACGCTCGCTCATGCGCCGGCTCCCTTCAGCGCCCGCGCGGGCACGCCGGCCACCCGCTCGCCCGCCGCCACGTCGGCCAGGACGACCGCGCCCGCGCCCACGACCGCGCCGGCTCCGATGTTCACGCCCTGAATCACCACCGCCCCTATGCCCACATGCGCGCCCGCGCCCACCTTGACGCCGCCCGACAACCGGACGCCCGGCGCGATGTGGGCGTGATCGCCGATCTCGCAGTCGTGGTCGATTATAGCGCCGCTGTTGACGATCACATCGCAACCGAGCCGAACGCCGGTCTGGACGATGGCGCCGGCCATCACCTGTGCTCCTTCGCCGAACGCCGCGTCGGCTTCGATCACGGCGCCGGGGTGGCGCAGGGTGACGAAGGCGAGGCCCGCGGCGCGGCCGGCCTCGTACGCCGTCTTCCGCCGCGAAATATCGCCGACAGAGCCCACGCCGTTGGCGAGCTCGACCTCCTTCAGTTCCGCCAGCGCCTCATCGCCGCCGAGCCAGGGAACCGCCGTCGGCCAGCCCGTCCCGGGGCGTTCGGGGGCCAGGCAACCGCGCACGGATAGACCCATGGCGCGCAGCGTCGCCAGCACCACCCGGGCATGACCGCCCGCGCCAAGGATGACAATGTCGCGGCTCATGGATCGAGCGGCTCGTCTTCGGCGTAGGCGCGGTTCGCCGCCTCGCCCAGGGTGTCCCAGTAGGCGATCGGCGCGCGCCCCGTGGCGGGCCGCTTGATGGCTAAATCCTCCCCCGTGAACGGACGTCCGGCCGCGACCGGGCGAGCGGCGACGAGGCTCTTGCGGGCGATCGGGCGGTTGTGGAGTTCTGTCTTGCCGGGTTGCTTGACCCCGTCGCCCAGCGCTAGCTCGACGTCGCGGATGGCCTCGACCATGGCCTTGAACTCGGCCGGCTCGGCGGAGGCGGCGTGGTCGGGGCCCGCCATCGTGCGGTCGAGCGTCAGGTGCTTTTCGATGATCACCGCGCCTCGCGCCACCGCCGCAACGCTGATCGCGGCTCCCTCGGTGTGGTCGGAATAGCCCACCGGCAGGCCGAACGCCTCGGCCATCGTGTCCATGGCGCGCAGGTTGGTTTCGGCGACGGGCGCCGGATACTCAGTAGTGCAGTGAAGCAGGGTCACCCGCTCGCGGAGCGCCGACCAACCCGCCTCATTGAGCGAAGCCTCGAAAGCCGCGCGGCCAGGGCGCGCATTCGGGGCCGCCGTCATGCCGAAGGCCAGCACGCCCAGCGCCTCGCGGATCTCGTCGAGGGTGCTCATCCCGGTCGACAGGATCAGCCGGCGTCCGCTGCGCGCCGCCTCCAGCAAGAGGGGGGCGTTGGTCAGCTCGCCGGATCCGAATTTCAGCGTCCGCAGCCCGAAGACGTCGACCAGCAGCCGCAGGCTCTCGAAGTCGAAGGGGCTGGAGAGGAAGGCCACGCCGCGCCTTTCGCAGTGGGCGATGATGGCGCGGTGGTGGTCCTCGGACAGCTGCAGCCGGCGCAGCATGTCGAGCTGCGACTCCGCCGCGCCCGCCTGGCGCACCTGATAGTCGGCCTTGGGCGCGCGCTTGCTGGCCAGCGCCGCGGCGTTGAAGGTCTGGAACTTGACCACGTCCGCGCCCGCGTCGGCCGCCGCATCCACCAGCGCCAGCGCCAGCTTCAGCTCGCCGTTATGGTTCACCCCGGCTTCGGCGATGATCAGCGTCTTCATGCGGGCAGGTCCCGGAAGCTCTTGTGCAGCAGCGCCGCCGGATCGTCGATGGTCTTCAGCACCGCCACGATCCGCTCGGCGGCGCGGCCGTCGCCATAGGGGTTGCTGGCGTCCGTGCAGTCCATCGCAAGGGCGCGACCTATGGCGGCCGTGATGGCCGCAGTGTCGGCCGGGCAGTCGATCACCGAGGCCGCTCGCGGGCGGCCCGTCTGGCGCTCGCCGATGTTGACCGTGGGCTTTTCGAAGCTGGGCGCTTCGTAGAGGCCGCTCGACGAGTTGCCGACGACGGCGTCCACGTGGCGCAGGGCGGAAAAGTAGCGCGCCGAGCCCAGGGATTCGAAGAAGACGGCGTTGTCGCGGCCGGCCACGAAAGCGCGGCTGCGAGCGTCGATGGCGCGGGCGCCGGGGTCGGCATTGCTGCCGGTGAAGATGAGGCCGACGTCGTCGAGGCCAGCCAGAGCGTCGAGCAGGGCCTGATGCTGGCGGTCGGTGTCGTCGGCCAGCGTCACGGGGTGGAAGGTGACGAGCAGGTTGCGTGCACGGGGCGTCAGCCCCAAGGCGGTGAAGAAGGCCTCGCGGCTCATGGGCTCGATCTCGGCGATGCGATCGAGGCCGGGGCTGCCGACGGTATGGATGCGCGCGGGGTCTTCGCCGAGCTGCGCCACACGCCGCGCCGCATCCGCATTGGTGACGAAGTGCAGGTGAGCCATCTTGGTGATGGCGTGGCGGATGGCGTCGTCGATGGCGCCTTCGGTGACGTCCCCGCCGCAGAGGTGCGCGACCGGCACGCGGGCGACAAGCGCCGCTTCGACGGCGGCCAGCGTCTCATAGCGGTCGCCGAGCACCAGCATCAGGTCGGGCCGCCGCGAGGCCAGCAGCGCGCCGAAACCGGCGAGCCCGCGCGCCATGGCGGCGGTCACCGCCTCGGCGCTGTCGCCGTCGATGCCCATGTCGATCTGGTGGTCGATGGAAAAGCCGTCGGCGCCGATCGCCTCCAGGGAGGGCGAGCCGGCCACGAGATGCTGGCCGGTCACGGCGAGCCTCAGGTCAAAGGCGCGGTCGTCGCGGATGGATCCCAGCACCGGGACCAGCAGCCCCCAGTCGGAGCGCGCGCCGGTGACGGCCAGGATGCTAAGCGGCATCGACGGCGCCCAGCTTCGCGCTGGAGGGGATGTTGATCAGGCGCCGTTCGATCGATTCCGCGACCGGCAACGGGGCGCGGGGGGCGGCTTCATACATCGGCAGGCGGTGCATCAGCGTCCAGGTCGGGCGGCACTGCAGGCCGGCGGCGTTGGCGGCTTCGAGCAGGGCGTCGCGGCGGTCGGCGTGGTCGTCGTCGAGCAGGACGGCGTTGAGCCAGTAGTTGCTGCGGGCGAAGGCGGGCTCGCGCACCACCGCCAGTCCCCCGAAGTTGCCGAACCCGGCGATGTAGCGCTCGGCCAGACGCCGCTTGTCGGCGAGGCGGCCGTCCAGTTGGGCGAGCTGGGCCACGCCGAGCGCGGCGTTGATGTTGGGCATACGGTAGTTGAAGCCGACCTCATCGTGGAAGAAGGCCCACTTGTGCGCGACCTTGGCCGTGGTGGTCAGGTGCTTGGCGTGACGGGCGAGCTCGGGGTCATTGGTGACGATGGCCCCGCCGCCGCCGGTGGTAATGATCTTGTTGCCGTTGAAGGACAGCGTCCCGATCCGGCCGATCGCGCCGGTGGGGCGGCCCTTGTAGAGGCTGCCGATCGACTCGGCGGCGTCCTCGATCACCGGCAGGCCGAAGGCGCCGGATACGTCCAGCAGCGCGTCCATGTCGACGGGGTGGCCGAAGGCGTGCATCGGCACGACGGCGGCGATGCGGCGGCCTGTCTCGCGGTTGAAGGTCTCGCCGCCGCGCCGCAGGGTGATCGTCTCCAGGTGCGTGCGGAGCGCGGCGGGGTCCATGCCCAGCGTCTCGAAGCTGGAGTCGACCAGGTGCGGGATCGCGCCGGCGTGGCTGACGGCGTTTGCGGTGGCCACGAAGGTCAGCGCTGGGATGATCACCTCGTCGCCCGGCTTCACGCCCGCGACCAGCATGGCGATGTGCAGGGCCGCTGTGCCGTTGGCGACGGCAATGGCGTATTTGGCGCCGCAAGCTTGCGCCACCCGCGCCTCGAACGCGTCGACATACTTGCCGACCGAAGAGACCCAGCCGGTGTCGAGGCAGTCCTTCACCAGCGTCCATTCCTCGCCGGAAAACTGCGGTTCGTGCAGGGCCACGAAGTCCTCGCCGCCGCCCACGAGGCTGCGCAGCCGCTCCACGAAGGCGGCTTCGAAGGCGTCCGGTTGCGACCGGGCCGCAGGGGAGGGGCTGGCCATGGTCAGATGTTGTAGCGCCCGGTCTTGTAAACAGCGAGGTTTGCCGGATCGCAGAACCATTCAGCGGTCCTGGCCAGACCCCGCTTGAAGCCTTCGCGGCCGCCGTGCTCCGGATTCCAGCCGAACAGGCGCACCGCCTCGTCCGTGCCCGCGAACAGCCGCTCGACCTCGCTGGCGGCGGGGCGCATGCGGGCGTTGTCAGCCACCACCTCCACTTCGGCGCCCATCGCCTCGGCGATCAGGCCCACGGTGTCGCCGATGGAGATCTCGAACCCGCTGCCGATGTTGGTCACCCGCCCAATGGTTCCGTCGCAGGCGGCGGCCTGGATGAAGCCGCGGGCCGTGTCGCCGACGAAGGTGAAGTCGCGCGTGGGGTGCAGCGCGCCCAGCTTCAGGCGCCGCTCGCCGGCCGCGATCTGGCCGATGATCGTCGGGATCACCGCGCGGGCGGACTGGCGTGGCCCGTAGGTGTTGAAGGGTCGAAGCACGGCCACCGGCATATCGAACGAATAGGCGAAGGAGAGCGCCAGCTGGTCGGCTCCCACCTTGGTCGCGGCGTAGGGCGACTGGGCGTTCAGCGGATGCGCCTCGGTGATCGGCACGAACTGGGCGGTGCCATAGACCTCCGAGGTCGAGGTGGAGATCAGCTTCTCGACGCCGAGGTCGCGGGCGGCCTGCAGCACGTTCAGCGTGCCGCGCACGTTGGTGTCCACGTAGGCGTCGGGCGAGTGGTAGGAGAAGGGGATGGCGATCAGCGCCGCGAGGTGCAGCACCACCTGGCATCCGCGCATGGCGTCGCGCACCCCGTGCGGGTCGCGGATGTCGCCGGCTACCACGTCGAACCTGCCGGCCACGTCGGGCGCGGCCTTGTCCAGCCAGCCCCAGCTGTTGAACGAGTTGTAGAAGACGAAGGCGCGCACGTCATAGCCGTCGCGCACCAGCGTCTCGACGAGGTGCGACCCGATGAACCCGTCAGCGCCCGTGACGAGGATCTTCTTCGACTTAAGCTCCAAACCCGCCCCCTTGCGACTAACTCGCCTGGGCCTTGAGGACGACCTGCTCGTAGTCGCCCTTGTCGGCCACCTCCCCCGCCTCCAGCCGGATGACCTCGTCGCAGACCGCCACCGTCGATAGGCGGTGGGCGATCAAGATCACGGTCAGGTCGCGGCCAAGCGCGGCTATGGCCTCCATTACCGCGCTTTCGGTCTGGTTATCGAGAGCGCTCGTGGCTTCGCCGAAAACGAGCACGCTGGCCCGCTTGTAGAGGGCGCGCGCGATGCCGATCCGCTGGCGCTGGCCCCCGGACAGGCGCACCCCGCGCTCGCCGACGGCGGTGTCGTACTGCTGCGGCATGGCCTCGATGAACTCGGAGAGCGCGGCCTTGCGGGCGGCCTCGCGCACCCGGTCCATGTCGACCTTCTCGCGGTCGACGCCGAAGGCGATGTTTTCGGCAATCGAGCTGTCGGAGAGGAAGATGGCCTGCGGCACGTGAGCGATCTGCTGCTGCCAGCCGCGGCGGGTGCGCGCGTTCAGCGCCTTGCCGTCGATCTGCACCGAGCCCTTGGTCGGCTCGAGCAGGCCCATGATCAGGTCGATGGTGGTCGACTTGCCGCTGCCGGTCTTGCCGATGAAGCCGACCTTTGCGCCCTTGCGGATCGTAAAGTTGAGGTTCCGCAGGACAGGCGTGGCTGAATCGTAGGCGAACCAGACGTTCTTCAGCGCGATGCTCTTCTCGAACGGCACCGGCTCGCGCGGCGTGTCGGGCAGGTATTCCTCGGGAATCGGCGCTTCGAGCAGGTCCAGCACGTCCTGCAGGACCTGGCGGTTGCCGACCAGCTGGGTGCGGCCGGTGTAGATGAGCTGCATCAGCGGCAGCAGGCGCTGTGCGCCCAGCGCCAGCGCGCCCAGCACCGGCAGGGCGCCCGCCAGCCCGCCCGGCCGGGTGTTCATGTAGAGCGCCATGAGCGCGATCAGCACCATGCCCGCCGCTTCGATGGCGAAGCGCGGGAAGGCGGCGATGAAGGTGTTGGTCGCCTGCGCCCGGCGCAGCTGCTGGTCGTACCGGGCGAACTTGCGCAGGAAGACGGCCTGGGTGCTGTCGATCAGCACGTCACGGATCCCGCCCAGGCCCTCCTGAACCGCCTGCACGCGGAGGGTGGCCGTCGCCGCGATGACCTTGCTGTTGGCCCGAAGCCGCCGCTGGGCCGCGTAGGCCACGCCCGCATAAAGCGCGCCGAACGCGCCGAAGGCCGTCAGCGAAACCACGGGATTGACGAAGATCAGCGTGGCCACGATGAACAGGCCGATGATGATCGACGTCATCCCCTGCATCAGCGGCAGCAGCACGCCGTTGGTCACCGTCTGCACCTTGGATATGGCCGCGACCACCTCGCTGGTGTTGCGGCCCAGGTGGTAGCGGTAGGGCTGGTGCAGCATGCGCCAGTAGACCTGGGTGCCGAGGTCGTAACCGACGCTGAACACGAAGCGGGTGCTGGTCCAGGAGAGCAGGATGCGCACCGCTCCGGCCAGGATCGCCACCGTCACGAACAGGATGGTCGCCGGGATCAGCAGGCTTCCCGTGTCGCGCCAACCCAGCAGCTGGAAGGCACGCGCCAGCAGCGGATAGTGCGAGACTCGCCCCGGGTCGGCGATCAGCCCCAGGAACGGCAGCACCGCGCCCAGCGCCATCACCTCCGCCACGGCGCCGACCAGCATCAGCCCGAGCACGCCCACGAGCTGGCGCCGACGCCGGGCCGGCAGCTTCATGAACAGCCGCCCCACAGAGCCGAAAATGCCCTCGTCGTTGGCAAACCCAACCATCAGGCCGCCGCCTCCGCGACCGGCGTTACTGAGGAGCTGTCGAAGGCGGCGGTGGGCGCAAGCATCATACTAACCCGCTTCCGGACGTTCCCGCGCAAGGCGCTCCCAGGCGCCGCAAGTTCCGCGCCCTTCGTGTAGAGCAGCGGGCATGGGGCTGCAACGCCCGTCACCCGGCCAGCCCCTGCGGCCTTGGCCCGGTGAACAGGAAGCTTGGCCGAAAGAGGCCGCCGACCCCGATCTCGTTCAGCGACTGGTTGCGCACGATGCGGATCAGAAGCTGGTTCTCGCCCGCCTTGAGCGCCGGCGTCAGGTCGAACACCGCGGGCTGTGAATAGCGGCGACCGCTGCTGCCAACCCTGTGGCCGTTCACGAAGACCGTCGCCTCGTCGTTGAAGCTTCCCAGGAAGAGGTAGAGCGGGCGTCCGGCAGGCGCGGCAAAGCGATAGCGATACCAGACAGCCTGATCCGCCGAGACGCTCAGCCGCTGGGCGTCCCAGGTGGAGGAGAAGGTCTTCGTCGGGCGCCAGCCATCGGCCGGCGGCGTGTCGCCCGGCGCCCCGAGGGCTGTCTCAAGGGCGTCGGGCAGCGGCTGGACGAGCCGATAGTCGCCGCTCGTATAGGCGGCCGCCTGCCTCACGAAGGCTCCGATGAAGCGTTCGAGGTATTGCGGCGCCTCCTTGGCGGCGATGTCCGGGTTGAGGGCGTAGGCCTTGGACCAGGTCGCCTGCATGGCGTTGTAGCGGTCCAGCGCGCGCGCGAAATCGAACCGGCCGGTCGCGTCGAAATAGTCCAGGTATTCGTCCAGCAGATCGACGCTGGGTTCGAAGTAGCTGATGCGCGTGCGCTGGTCGGCGGTCCTGGCAAGCCGCGAGGCCTCGGAAATGTCGGCGCGGGCCGCCTGAACGAACGCGTGGTCGTAGATCAGCGGGATTGCGTAGTAGGAGCCCGCCTCCTGCCCCGCCGTCCGCTGGCGGTCTGTCAGCCGCAGGAAGTAGCGCTCCATCGCCGGCCCGCCGTCGCCGAAGGCCTTGCGGCAGTAGTCGGTCAGCAGCGCATGCCAATCCTGGGACGCGTTCCAGGCCAGCTTCATGAACAGCCAGTCGCTTGGCCCATTGACGCCCCACGCCTTGGTGGCTTCGACGTTCAGGCCGCTGACGCCGGCGTCGCGATAATAGGGCAGTTCCTCACCCCAGATGCGGGCCTTGCTATAGGGCAGCATGTTCTCGGCGAGGTTCCAGTTATAGCCCCGATAGAGCAGCGCATTGCCCTGGGCCCGGTGCAGGGCCGCCCACTTGTCGAACACCGTCTTGTAAGCCGCCTGGGTGCGCGAGAGCGGATCGATCAGGGAATGGTAACGCGAGAAGCCGATCGGGGCGAAGATCACCGCGATCCGGGGGTCCGGGCGGTAGCGCACCGGATAGCCGCCGGCCGCGTCGTAGGAATAGAAGCCCACGACAACGTTCGGATATTCCGGGCCGAGGTCCTTGAGCACCTCGTTTCCGAGCCGGACGATCAGGTCGGTCTGGTCCGCCTCGCCGGTAAGCGGATCGGGCGGCCCCAGCCCCGCCGCAACCGCCATCTGCGAAATTGAGAAGCCGCCGGCGTCGGCCGGACCGATGGGGAAGCCCGCGACCTTGTCCCTGGGCCAGCCCTTCGCGATGAAGGTCGCGCGGATGTCGTCAGCCATCATCTTGGCCACGCGCGGATCGGCGGCTTCCAGCTGCGGTCCGCCCCGGCTCACCGTTCCATCAGGGTGGCGGCGCAGAGCGTAGAGGGTGGGATCCTGGTCAAAAGCGGCCTGATGCTTCTTGATGAAGGTCTGCCAGTAGTGGCCCGCCGTCTGGGCCGCGACGGGTTGGTATGATCCGCCCTTTTGGCGACGCAACCAGGTGTCCATCGCCGCCTGCTCGTCGGGGCTGACCAGCTTGCGCCCACCGCGATACCAGAGCCTGCGCATGGAGAAGTCGGGGGCCTGGCTCTCGTCGAGCGCCGGGATCGCGAGCGCACCCTCAGTCGGCGTGATCTCTCCAATCGGCCCGGGCATGACCCAGTCGAAGCCCAGTCTCTCCAGCAGTTCGTAAGCGCCGAACAGGGCGCCCTCGTCGCTCTCGCCGCCGATCAGCACCAGGTTGCCATGGGTCAGCAGCCGAAACCCCTCCTTCGACTCCGACGCCTTTTGAGGAACGGCGCCCATGCGCACGGCGAGCTCGCCTAGGACGATGGCAGGCCCTTTCACGGCAGCCGGGTCGTCCGTGCGCACCACGGGCAGGTCGTGTCCGATGACTTTGCTCAGGTGATGGTTCAGCTCATCGGCGGCGAGCTGGAGAGGACTGTCTTTGGAGACGTCGGCATCGACATAGATCCGCTCGACCGGATGTCCGCTCACCGTCAGGGTTCCGGCGCTGCAGGCGACCGGCAGCATCAGCAGCAGCAGACCAAACAGAAGTCCCGCCGGTGCGGCGCGCCGCAACCAGCCAAGCCTTGGCCAAGGGCGCGCGCGCTCGCTCATTCCACGGGAGGCTGAGGCGGCCTTGTCTTCGGGAAGGATGTCGCCAGGCATCCGCAGAGGAACGCAAACAGCGTGGCCAGCGCCGCCGTCCGCAGCGGATAATCGACCACGGAATGCGCGAGCAGGATCGCGATCGAGACGCTTGCCGCGCGCCCCATCTGCGCGGTCTGACTTTGCGCCGGAGCCCGCCACGCGCGCGCCGACGCCCAGAAGAACCACACGAGGAAGAGGATGATCAGAACCGCCCCGACCACGCCCGTCTGCAGGAAGAGTTCGAGGTAATCATCGTGGGCATGGTTGAGATAGGCGTGGGTCACGATCTGCGGCGTCTCGAGCGCGCGATAGACCGGGTCGAAGGTTCCAAGTCCGGTTCCGAACGGCAGGTTTTCGACGGCCGCCTTGAGCACGATAGGAAAAGCCCTCGCCCGCGGATCGGTGGCCATGGCGGCCGGCAATTCGTGCAGGATTTCGCGAAGGCCGAACGCAAGCGCCGGGATCAGGCCGACGAGGATCAGCGCTCCGCCCAGCGCCAGGGTGCGCCCGGAAGGTCGCAGCCGGCGATTGCGCGCGAACATGAGGACGCATCCAAGCCCGGCGCCCGCCAGCAGCAGGACGCCGGCGCGTGAGCCCGATACGCCCACGCCCACGGCGAAGATCAGGGCCATGCCGACACCCAGCGTCGCCAGGATCCAGCGTTGGCGGCGTCGCGTCAGCCCCATCGCCCAGTAGGCTGCCAGAGGCACCACGGCCGCCAGGAATCCCGCCTGGTGGTTGCGATTGGAGAAGAAACCCACCGCCTCCGACGCGTTCGTTATCGTGTAGAACCTGAGGGGGCTCATCGGCCCGTCGGCGACCTGCCCGATCCCCAGCACCACCGAGCCAGCGGCCACCGCAAGCACCCACGGCACGAGGGCGCGCCGTTCGGGCGTTTCCAGGCTGAGCGTAAGCAGGAACATCGCCGTCGGCGGAACAAGGGCGTAGGCCGCGTTCCAGGTCGCATACGGCGCGAGAGTCACCGGCAACCAGGGCAAGGCGAGACCCGCGGCGCGATAGGCCTCGACCTCAAACGTCCTCTGCGGCAGCTGCGTCCAGACGGCCGGCGAAAGCGGTATGAGCTGCAACAGCGGGACCATGATGGTGGCCGCAAGCAGCAGCAGGGGGAAGCGGGAGCCGGAAGCCCACAGCGACGGCGAAAGCCAGATCGCCATCAGCAGGCAGCCCAGCCCGACCACCCGCACGGCCGCCTGCGCCTGGAATCCACCCTGCGTCGCGCCGCCCAGGAGAAGCGCAACGAGCAACAGCGCCAGGGCGGTAAACCGGAGCGCCGCCTGTGATCGCTGCATGGATGCGTAGCTCAGTCGCTGATGCACGCTCATCCCCAGGCCGAGCGCTTGAGGTTGACGCTGCCGACCCAGGCGCGCAGCTCCTGGCCCAACCGTTCGCCGGGCTCACCGGTCAGCACCAGCCGTTGCGCATCGCAACCGCTCGCCGGCACCACCACCTCGGCGCTCGGTTCGCGCCAGACCAGACCGTCGTCGGGGGCGCCGATCTGCGCCAGTGTGGCCCCGCCGTAGCAGCTGAGCGTCCAGCTGAGCTCGTCAGAGCGTCCAGACTCCTCCAGGTACATCCGGGCGGTCAGGCGGTAGCGTCCGGGCGTCAGCAGAAGGATCTGCTGCGCCAGGGGCGTCGGTTGTTTTGCACTGTAGTGGACGTAAAGAGCGCTGCCGCTTCCGCTGGGGCCCATGGCGAGGTCGGCTCCGGCGTTGTCGCTGGAGGCTAGCGACCAGTTGAACGGGGGCGCGCCCGGCAGTCCTTCGAACTCGGGATCATAGACGTCGCCCAGCCGCTCGACCGCCGAGGTCGGCAGGAGCGCGGTCCAGGCGAGATAGGCGTTCATCACCGCCCCGTCGGCCATCATCTGCTGCATGAGCACGCCCACCTCGCCATCGGTCGGCGGAGAGCCCGCCTGGTACAGCCGCAACAGCAGGTCAAAGGCCGCGGCGGGGCTGCGCCGCGCCAGCTGCGCGACCAGCGATTGGGCCCACGGCGGCCGGTAACGCATACGCTCGACCAGCGCCGGCCGGGCCGCGGGATTTTCGGCGGTGGCGGCCACAATGCTGGGGACGTCGTAATTGCGCGGAGGCTTACGCATGAGCGTATCGGCCTCATACATCGCCGCCTTCCAGTCGCCGGCCACGACATAGCGCTGGAACAGCCAAAGATGCGGGACCGGATCGCGCTGGGTGCGGTCCGCGGCGAGGGTCATCAAGGTTTTCGCCTGGGCGTCACGATGCTCGCGGTCGGCGATAATTCCCAGGACACGCAACGCCTTGGCGTCGATCGGGGAGGCCAGCAGCGCGCGCCGGGCAAGCTGGGTCGCCGTCGCCAGCTGCCCGGGCGTGAAGGCGTCGACCGCCGCCATTTCGGATGCGTTGGAAAGCGCGGGACCGAACTCACCGCGCCATTGCAGAGCCAGCCCGGGATCGCTTTGCGCGTAGGTCAACGCCTGGCCGAGTGTGGCCATCTGAAAGGCAAGCCACGCCGCCGGCAGCGCCAACGCAAGCGCTACCCACTTCCGCAAGGGAGCCGCCACCTGGGATGAGCTCGCGATAGCTGGGCTCCTGCTAGTTCGCCTGGATACGCGGCGCCCCGTAATCGTAACTGTAGCCGTAGTCGTGATAGCCATAGCCCGGCGCGCTGGCGTCGAACTTGGTCAGCACCGCCCCAAGGACACGGGCGCCGCCAGCCTCAAGCCGCCGCAGCGCCGTGGCGACAAGCCCGCGCTTGGTATGGCCCGCCTCGACGACGATCACGGTTCCTTCAGCCACGCTCGCCAGCAACGGCGCATCAGCTAAACCCATGACCGGCGGCCCGTCGATCACCATCAGGTCGAAATGCTCGCGGGCTTCTTCGAACAGCCTGCGGATCTGCGCGCCGGCCAGGAGCTCGGCGGGGTTCGGGGGCAGCGGTCCGCAGGACATGAACACCAGCCCCGGCTCCTCGGTCGGCTGCACCAACTGCGCGATCGAGCCTCGGCCGGTCAGGTAGTTCGAAAGGCCGGTGGTGTTTTCGCAACCCATCGCCCGATGGAGCGAAGGGTTTCGCAGATCGCCGTCGACCAGCAGCACCCGCATGCCCAGTTTAGCGAAGTTGGTCGCGAGCGCGGCGGCCGTGGTCGATTTACCTTCCGCCGGACGGGCGCTGGAAATCAGCAGATTGGCCGGCACCCCCTCGCTGGTGGAGAACTGCAGGGCTGTTCGCACTGAGTAGTAGGCTTCAGAGAACATCGACCGGCTGTTCAGCAGAGCCTCGCGGGTGGTCATCCCCTTTTCGAGCAGCGGGATGGCGCCAAGCAGCGGAATGCCGAGTTTCGCCTCGATATCATCGGGCGTCTTGATCGTCTCATCCATGCTTTCAAGAAGCAGCGCCGCGCCCAGGCCGCCCAAAAGGGCGATCCCGCCCGAGATGGCCAGGTTGAGCAACAGGCTCGGGCTAAAGGGCCGGTGCGGTATCTCCGCCCGGTCAACGATCGAGATGTTGTTGGACGACAGGTCGCCGGCCACGCCGATTTCCTTGTAGCGCTGCAGCAGCCCGTCATAGAGCGTGCGGTTGGTATCCACTTCACGCTGGAGGATGTCGTACTGGATGCTGCGGCCACGCTGATCAATCACCCCGGCCGTGAGCGAGTCGACCTGCCCCTGCATCGCCTGTTCCTGGCGCAGGGCGACCTGATACTGGGACCGCAGCGAATCCTTGGCCTTCCGCACATTCAGCGCGATCTGGCCGTCGATCGCGTCCATCTGGGCGCGCAGCTGCACCATGTCCGGGTAGTCCGCCTTATAGACGGCGAGCTTCTGCTGGTACTGGGCTTCCAGTTGGCCACGCGCCGCGCGCAAAGCCTGCACGGTCGGGTCCTGCATGATTTCCAGCGAATTGGAGCCCAGACTCGTCTGCGCCTCGCGCCACTTTTGCTCGGCCATGATGCGCTGTTCTCTGGCCTTCGCGAGCGCGTTGTTCATTTCGACAAGGTTGGCGCCGGTGAGCGAACTCGAAGCGGTGGCTTCGACGCTGTCGTGGTCGGTTTCGGTTACCGTGATCAGCTTCTGGGCCGCCGCGTAGGCGACGAGCTGGCGCTCCGCGTCTTCCAGCTTCGCCTTGATCTGCGCGATGCGGTCCTCGAGGAACTTGCGCGCGTAGGAGGAGGCTTCGAACCGCCGATCCAGGTTGGAGCCGATAAAGTTGTCGGCGATCGCGTTGCTTACGCGCGCGGCCGTGGCGGGGTTGGGGTCATCGTACTCGATCCTGACCAGACGCGAGCCGCGCACGGGTTCGACGGTCAGGTGGGCCATCACCACGGCCGCGGCGCGCTTTTCGCGAGCCGCGCGGTCCGCCGCGCTGACGGGCGTTTCGCGGCCGAGCATCCGCTTGATCGCTGACTTGATCGAATGGCCGCCCGATCGGCCGAAATTCTGATTGTCGGCGAGGTTCAGCCGATCGACGACCCGCTCGGCCAGCGAACGGCTCTGGAGCAGCGCAAGCTGCGTCTGCATGTTGTCGCGATCATCGGTGGTCTGGACAGGTTCCGCGCCCTGGACGCCGATCACGTTGATCTGCTTGGGATCGATCTGGATCGTCGTGGAGGCCCGGTAGAGCGGCGTGGTCAACATGGTGACGATGAGGCCGACGACCAGGCCGCCCGCGAAGGTGCTCGCGACCAGCCGCGCATGCCTTACCAGCAGATACCAGTAGTGCATGAAGTTGAAAGTCGGGCCGCCGGAATCGTCATCGAACCCGCCCCGGCCCATGGTCGTCGCCAGGGCCTTGTTGTCCCGGATCACCACGGGCCTTGGAACGGAGGCCAAGCTCCGGGAGCCCCAGGAATTGTCGTCGTCGCCGCGGGTCATAAATTCACCTCAACGCCGCCTCGCAGGCGGCGATTTCAGAAGATCAAGCGCTGGAAGACCGCGAGCACGGGCAGCGTGGAGGTCACGCTGCGCAACAGGCTGCGCGCGCCGGATCGATCGACCACGATCATGTCGTCGCCATAAACCTCTGGGTCATCAGCGCGGCCCTTGCGGATTTCGGTCAGGTCGAAACGGGCCGCGGCGCGTTCGCCGTTCACGGTCCGGAAGATAACCACCTGCTTTTCGTTCGCGGACTTCGTATCCGCGCCCTTGGCCATGGCGATAGCCTGAAGCAGGGTGGTGCGACCCTGGATCGGATAGACGCCGGGCGTATTGACCGCCCCGTCGACGGTAATCCGCTGACTGACGAACTCCTTGACCGCCACGGTGACCTGCGGAGATTGCAGGTACTTCTGGTTCAGCGCCGCGGCGATGGTCTTCTGAAGCTCGCTGGTCGTATGCCCGGCGGCCGGGAGTTGGCCGACGAGAGGCAGGGTGATCATGCCGGTGGCGTCGACCTGGACCGTACGGTTGAGGTCGGGCGCCTGGAAGACATTGACCTCCAGCGTATCCATGGGACCGATGTGGTATTCGGCGGCCGAGCCGATCTGGGCGAGCGCGATCGGATCCGGCGGCGGCAGATCCGCTGTCGGAATCGACGAGCCGCTCGAGGCGCAGCTGGCGAGCGCCAGCGCCACAAGCGCGAAGGTCAGGGTCCTGAACAACAGCTTACTCCCCATAAGCCAAATACTAACGTGTAGGCATTGCCCCGAAAAGCTGTCGAATCGACTGAAAGCGCTTCGGGGGCGGTGCGGCCGCTGCGACGGTCGCGGGCAGGGTTGACGGCGTGGCGTCCTCGAGGACCGCCTTCGGCCGGGTGAGAACCATGTCGATGGCCGCCTGCTCGCCCAGCCGCTCGGCGACCAGGTCGCGGGCGTGCGCCATCTGCGGCGAGCGCTTGCGAACGTTGTGGGCGTCGCTGGCGACGATATGCACCAGACCTTCGTCGAGCATCCGCTCCGACCAGTACTTCGGACGCGGGCCAAAGCGGCCGGTGATCGACCCCGCCGTCAGCTGCATCCAGCAGCCCGCGTGGGCGATCCGCTGCATGGTCGGATAGTGGCTCTCTATCCACGAAAGCCGCTCGGGGTGCGTCAGGACCGGATGGTAGCCCGACGCCATGACGTCGAAGACCGTCTCCTCGAGCCTCGGAGGGGCCACGAAGTGGGGCGGTTCGAAAAGGAAGTAGCGGGAGCCGCCAAGCGTAAGAATGCGTCCAGACTTGAGCCCCGACACGAGATCGGGCGTCATGTGCACGTCGGCGCCGTATGTCAGCTGCAGCGGAATGTCGTTGCGGGCGAGCAGTTCCTGGAAACGCTGCACCGCTTCACGGATCGCCGGCCCGGTATTCTCGTACATTCCCGGATAGATGTGCGGAGTGCAGGCGGTGATCTGGATGCCGTCATCCACGGCTATGCGGGCCATGGCCAGCGCATCGGCTTCGTCCGTTGCGCCGTCGTCTATCCCGGGAAGCATGTGGCAGTGAAGGTCGATCAAGCGAACCTCGTCTCGATACGGCGCCGCCCTTAACGCCAACCACTCACGACGCCATCCGACCCGAGCGGGATGCTTATTCCGTGGTCTGACGCACGGTCAAGCAGGACTGTACGCACATGCCTCGCAAAGGTTGCATCAAAGTGCCTGGCGCAGCGGTAAAGCCTTGTGAATCAGCGCGCGATCGCTTTGCGGCTGGCGTATGCAGTTGGCAATGGAGGGGCGCGGCGACTATTGACGGCGTGATGGCGCCGCGCGCCTAGCGGCGCCCGTGCGGGCGCAAAGGGTCCGATATGATCTGGACGGCGATCCCAGGGTTTTTTGCGGCGTTCGGGCTGACGAGCCTCTTTGTCTACATCTTCAATCCGCTCGCGCGCCGCTTCGGGCTGTTCGACCACCCGGGCGGCCGCAAGGATCACGCCGACCCCACGCCGGTGACCGGAGGGCTCGCGATCGCCGCCGGGACCATCCTTCCGGCCCTGCTGGTGGGGGCCCCGTCCTCGTCGCTTATTGGCCTGGCCGTGGCCGCCGCGATCCTCCTCACCGTGGGCGTTTTCGACGATCTCCATGACGTCCGATGGTACTACCGGGTGCTGGCGCAGGTCGCGGCCGCCCTGTCGATCGTCGTCATCGGCCATGTGCAGGTGGCCTCCGTGGGGCCTGTCTTCGGGTTCCACCGCATGGAGTTGGGCGAGCTCTCGATTCCCTTCACGGTCCTCGCCACCGTGGGGCTGATCAACGCGCTCAACATGTGCGACGGCATAGACGGCCTGGCCGGATCGATGGCGTTTTTCGCGCTGGTGATGCTGGCGGCGGCGGCGGCCTATGCCGGCAACATCGAGCTGACGGACGGCCTGTGCGTGATGGCGGGCGCGGTTGCGGCCTTCCTGTCGTTCAACATGCGCCTGCCGTGGCAACCCCGCGCAAAGATCTTCCTGGGGAATTCGGGGAGCGCCTATCTGGGGCTTGTCATCGCCTGGGCCGCGTTCCGCTTGACCCAGAATTGGGGCCATCCGGTCAGCCCGGTTCTTGCGCCCTTCCTCATCGCGCCGCCGGTCATCGACTGTCTGGTGCTCATGCTGCGAAGGATTCTTCGCCGCCGGTCGCCCTTTTCGGCCGATCGCCACCACATGCATCACCTGATGCTGGACGGAGGGCTGTCGGTGACCGGCGTGGTGGCGGGGCTTTCGGCCATCTCCCTGTGCCTGGGACTGGCCGCGGCCATCGCGCTCAAGGTCAACGTGCCCCAGCCCTACTTCCTGCTGAGCTATCTGCTGATAGGCGGAGCCTACTTCGCCTGGAGCAACAATCCGGCCGCGGCGGCGCGATCGGTGAGCAGGCTGGTGCGCCGCGGAAGACCGGCCGCCGCGCAATCACCGACGCCTGCCGAGGGCTCCGACCTCTAGCCTGCACCGACAAAAAAGAGAGCCCGGCCTTTCAGCCGGGCTCTCCAATTCAGTGCGGATCGTCTGATCAGAAGTTGATCGAGATGGTCGCGCGGCGGTTCAGCGGTTCCTTCACGCCATCGCCCGTTTGGACGGCGGGTTCGGATTCGCCCTTCCAGTCGACCGACAGGG